>WBZX01000462.1_pt1 | contig 36996 bp, 24 predicted proteins | sample 5204211 | NCBI WGS metagenome assembly WBZX01 (sample SAMN12344362, study PRJNA552823) | activated sludge metagenome | biome: Activated sludge suspended growth; feature: Nitrification reactor; material: Wastewater; isolation source: activated sludge from nitrification reactor of wastewater...
ATTTAAGCAATAGCATAAAAAAAGTGCGGCCAGGTTGTAACCTGGCTGCACTTTTTTTATGCCCTTTCCTGATTGGTTTAGCGGTTACTTGATTTTGAATATAAACGCCAATTTCCCGCATTGTTTCTCCGGTGCATCATCATCGCGGGCGAAAATATAGGATTTGGCGCATGCCTCTGCTTTAGCTGCAAATGCAGGATCCTTGAGCGTGGACCCGGAAAAGTCATATTTCGAGGAAACGACCATTCCGCTTCTGTCTACACAAATTTGGATACTTACCTTTCCCTCCTTGACAGCAAGGCTTCCGACATTTGCCCGTTGTACTAATTCCCGATCCAGAAAGCCCCCATCCCCGGCTACGCCCCAGACCAATCCATTGCCATCCTGGCCCACTCCTGTATTTTTACCAGCGCTTCCGGTTCCTGTGCCTCCACCTGGTCCTGACCCAACTCCATTCTGATTACCAGCTCCGCCTCCTTGTCCACCGGTTCCGCCGGTACCTGTTCCAAAGCCATCACTGGATATACTTGAATCGTCATCACCATCACCAGAGCCTGAGCCCGGGATATCTCCAAAAGCACCATCTGACCAATCTAACATCTTCATTTCCTCTACTCCATCACTTTCAAATGAGCTGAAATCGTTTACAGACTGCCAGGCTTGCTGGGTTACAATTTTAGGGGTCGGGAGCGGGATTTCTCCGATGTTTGAGCGTAAGGCGCTGCTGGTTTTCATGACCGAAGTCACAGAGGGAGTTGCCAGCCTGGAGGGAGCAGCTTCCTGGGGTCTGGAATGCTTAGCCTCTTCAGAGGCAGCACTGCCGCCAGCTTCGCTCCCTGACATCTTTGAAACCTTATCCATGTTTTCAAGCTCCTCAAATTTTTCAACTTCAGGTTTAACGTATTGGTTATAAGGATAATCAAACTGGATGACCAGGGCCTCCTTGGTAGGCTCCTCCGGCGGTTTCATGGCAAAAATCGGAAGAAACAGTACCAGCAATAAGATCGAGTGAATGATAAATGACACGATCTGGCCACTATTGCGGCTCTTACGTTCTACCTTGCTTTGACGACGATTTTTCATAGGCATTACAACACATTAAACGAACTAAAAATCCCACTATTGTAACTTTCCCCCTCCTGCCTTTTCCTTTTTCAGGCTTTCATTATGGCCTCCAATCCGGCGCAGGCTTCAAAATAGCCTCTTTCAGGACGCTCCAAAAGCATATGCCATGGGCAATAAGGAAGCCCACTTCCGGCATGGTCTAAAGCAGAGGGAACTGGCACAAAGAAGCAAAAAAAAAGCCATTCCTAAAACCGGAATGGCTTTCACTATCAACAAATTCGTAAACCAGAAAAAAAGAAGTCTGATGAAAGTACTCTTGCTGTTTACTGTATAATAAATTTCTGGACCTTGCCTTCCAGCTTGATAAAGTAAACGCCAACAGGCAATCCACTGATGTCAGCATGGTCAGTATTGAACCCATGGCCAACCAATCTGCCGTTGATGTCAAATATTCCATACGAAACAGCCTCTATACCAAAATGAAGGTCCCCACTGGAGATCGGATTAGGATAGACGGCACCGAATTTCGCTTCCTCAATTTCTTCTGAAGAACTGATCAGGTTGATCAGCACCGGATTGTCCTTGAAGTTAGCACCGGAGGATGCAGGTGAAGCAACTACCGGCCTGAAATCCGGGGATGTAGAAGCTGCTACAGGATTGATCAATACAGTCCCTGCAGTAAAAGGCACAGGATCAATATTATTAGCGAGTGCTCCACTTTGTCTTACCCAAGCAGTGATAGCGCTAAGTTTAGCATTTGAACTAGCGGCACGTGTTACTTCTACCAATCCGTTTGCTGTGGTGTCAGTAGTGCTGGTAAATGCACTCGCTGTGTTAACGATGAGGTTGTTGGCAAACGATATTTGCTTGTTTGTAACACTAACAGGAGTATTAGGTGTAACCAAACTCAAAGCTGCCGGATAATTGGTATTCCTGACACAGCTATCACCATCTATCATGAGGAAATTGCGGTATCCCATAAAGATACTATTGACAATTCGCTCACTTGAATTCCTGCGGATACGTGCACCACGACGGAAAGCGGCCTTGGTCACTGAGTTCATTTCAGTGTACTTAGCTCCAACCGGAACAGGGCCTACCATTGTAAAATTGGAGAATACACAATTGGTGACCAGTGCCAGATTGGCTGTACCTGTAGCTTCATTGTCACTTTCAAATCCTTCTGATGTTGAAGATCCTGAAGGAAGGCTGTAGGTAAGGTCATAGTATGCAGAATCCTTGACACCTATACCAAACTGGGCAAGACCTGCGTATCCATTATCTGTATCAAAATCATCGTCTGTACCTTTCCAGGCAATCAGGTGTTTGGAATGGACTGTACCGCCAAACCACTCAAATGAATCGTCACCGGAGTAAGAAACCTGCACATGATCGATGACAGTACCTGATCCCACTGCACCTAATGTCAACCCATTGATTTCCTTGTTGACTTCAAAGGCAACACCACCAAACTCAAGGCGGAGGTAGGTGATGGACCCTGAGTTGTCATTGATATCCGTTCCACCAAATCGGGCTAGTGTATTATCAAAGCTCACATTGTTGAAACCTTCCATCTGGATATTGTTATTGTCTGTACCATTCAGGAGATTGTGGATTGATTTTCCTGCGATCAACAAGCCTCCCCAGTCTCCCCGGTTACGCTGACCTGCTGCCTTGGCAGAAGTAATCACAACCGGGTTGCTTGAGGTTCCATCTATCTGGATGTCACCACCACGCTCGACAACAATAGATGCGTAGTTTTTAGGTGTAGCATTAAGGTCTGCTGTGGCACGGATTATCGTACCTGCAGGAATGACCAGCTTACCACCATCTCTGACAACCACTAAACCTTTCAACAAATAAACCTGTGAAGGATTGAGAGTGACTGTGCCTGTAATATTTACTTCACCTGGAACAGGTAATGAAGAAATCTGACCATTAAGTGTAATTGTATCAGTAGGATCCGGATAGGAGGCATGGATCGGATCAAAATTGGTCCAGCCCTTTGTCCAGTCCTGTGATGCATCCGGTGAAAGGGCACCAACATAAGATGTGGCCTCAAGATTGAAGTTTGCCAGTGTAGGATTGTCTGTAAAATTAGGGCCTGCAAGTGCAGGTGAACTGGCCACTGGCCTGAAATTAGGCGATTTTGATGCGGATACCGGATTGACCAATAAGGACCTCGTTGTAAAAGGAACAGGGTCGATATTGTTGGCCAATGGACCAGCTTCCCTGACCCAATTTGTGAGGGCATCAAGCTTGGCAGCCGAACCAGCTGCACGGCTAACTTCCACAAGTCCATTTGCAGTGGTATCCGTAGTGCTTGTAAATGCCGATGCGGTATTCACGATCAGGTTGTTGGCGTAGGATATAGAGTGGTTTGTTACATCCACCGGGGTATTTGGGGTGACTAAATCCAATGCTTCCGGATAGTTGGTATTACGTATACAACTGTCTCCGTCAATCATGAGGAAGTTTCTGTATCCCATGAAAATGCTGTTGACAATGCGCAAGGAAGAATTTCTCCTGACACGCGCACCGCGGCGGAAGGCAGCTTTGGTAGTTGAATTCATACTGGAATAGGTTGAACCTACCGGCACTGGACCTACCATGGTATAATTTGAAAATACTGCATTCGTATATGGCCTCACATTGGCTGTCCCTGTAGCTTCATTATCACTTTCAAAACCTTCAGAAGTAGAACTGCCGGAAGGCAAGCTGTAGCTCAGGTCATAATATGCAGAATCACGGACACCAATACCAAACTGACTGATACCGGCGTATCCGTTGTCGGTATCAAAATCATCATCTGTACCCTGCCATGCAATCAGGTACCTTGAATTGACCGTGCCACCAAACCATTCGAATGAATCATCACCTGAAAATGAAACCTGTACATGGCTGATGACTGTCTCCGCGCCTACGGCACCTAATGTAAATCCGTTGATCTCCTTATTGGCTTCAAAAGCTACGCCGCCAAATTCAATGCGCAGATAGGTGATGGAACCTGAATGGTCATTGACATCATTTCCTCCAAATCGCGCCAGGGTGTTATCAAAGCTGACATTGTTAAAGCCTTCCATCTGGACATTATTATTGTCCGTACCATTCAGCAGGTTGTGTGTAGATCGACCCGCTATCAGGATGCCTCCCCAATCGCCACGGTTTCGTTGTCCTGCAGCTTTAGCCGAAGTAAAAACAACAGGGGCATTGCTTTCGCCTTCGATTTCAATCTGACCGCCGCGTTCCACGACAAGTGATCCGTAATTCTTTGGTGAAGAATTCAGATCTGCCTGGGCACGAATGACTGTTCCTGCAGGAATCACCAGTTTGCCACCGCTCCTGACAACCACGAGTCCTTTCAACAAGTATACTTTGGAATTGTCCAGGGTAAGGGTATTGGTGATATTCAACTCTCCTCTCAATGGAAGAGAAGCCAGCATACCATTCAGGGTCACTGTGTCTGTCGGATCAGGATATGCGGCATTGACCGGATCAAAGTTGGTCCAGCCGGCAGTCCAGTCCTGTGAAGGATCTTCAGACAAAGCACCAACAAAAGGTACCTCAGCCAATTTGAAATTACTCTGTGCTGACAGGGTCTGTGACCATATCATAGACAGTAATGCAAGCGTGGTAAGTAGATATTGTTTCATCGAAAATGGATTTTAGTTTTAGTATATTTTTTTCTGAATGTTCTTTATCAGGCCAGGTATAGCTAGCCCCGGGATATGAAAAACTACATATCCAAATGGACCTCTAAAGCCTGGTATCCGGTTAAAAAGAGTAGCTGAGACTTAGTGTTGTCGTATATCCAATCTTACTGATGTACATTAGCCTGTCACCGGAACCTGGTTGAGCCGGATCGGTATATTTTCCATCCTGGTCACCATCCTGGTAATAGATGAAATCATTGTGCAATAAATCCCCCACCGTCAGCTTGATATTGATGTTGTTCTTAAAGGTTTTTCCAACCTGCATATCAATCACTGTGCGGGGTGCTTCGTAGATATCCTGTCTTGTATCACCATAATCGGGATCCACACCAACAAAAGCGATCCGGCGTCCAATCGTATTGAGTGAAATATTCCATGACCAGCCATTATCCGGGTTTTCATATTGCAGCCTGGCATTGATCAGATATGGTGATTGTCCTTGTAGAGGCCTGTCTTCTTTGGCCTGGGAACCTTCGTTAAACTGAAGTGAAGACTTGATCAGGGACAAATTTCCATACACGGCCAGATCCTGGAAAAATCCAGCGCCGCCAAGGAAATCAAGCTTCTTTTTCAATTCAAGTTCCACTCCATAGATCGTAGCGGATTGTTCGTTTTGGTATGTAAATGTGGTGAAGGGCTGGGTGACGTCAAGGCTGAGCTCGATGGGATTGTCAATATGCTTATAGAAACCTCCGAGGGAGATCAATTCACCTCCTTTAGGATACCATTCATACCGGGCATCAAAATTGTTGAGGGTAGCAATCTCCAAAGATGGATTTCCACGGATTTCTGCATTCTTTTCAAATACAAAGAACGAGAAGGGGGCTAACTCGCGGAATTCCGGGCGATTGACCGAGGCGAAATAGCTTCCGCGAATGTTGGTTCTTTCAGTAAGTGAATAGGTAAGATTGACCGAAGGCAGCAGCGCGTTTTGGTTGATAGAGGCAATCGCACTATTCGTCTTTTGGTTGTCTACTGAAATATCCACATTTTCAAATCTTACCCCATACACCGCGCGCAACTTTGTAAAGTAGGTCTGGTCTGCTGAAAGATAGAAAGCGTTTAATACAGACTTGCCCTGGTAGTAGGCGAGATCATCAGAGGTCTTTTCGATTAAGATCAATCTTGTCGCATCGATATTGCTTTGGCCTAAGTCAATGGCAGGATCAAGTGTCTGTTCGTCAGGTGCACCGTTATATACAAAGCTCCTGCCCGAAAAGTCCCTATCCCTCAACTGGTAAAAGAGGCCTCCTTTCAATTCAGTCCTTACTTTGCCTGAATTGAGTTTCTTGCTGAGGTCAAGGGTACCACAATAGAGATTTTCATCGAGTGCAGAAACAAAACGGCCAGTGCTGCTATTGAAGAAGTCACCAAGAGCCAGGCGGTAATCTGGAAAATCAGGTGTCCTGGTGTAGCTGACGATCCGGTAATCAGGTACTTCACGATGTACGTTGGAATAACTCAAAGACGCATTGACTAGCAATAAGCTATCTCCTACCAATTGCTTCACTGAGGCGATTCCATTATAGAGGCGATTGTAATTAAGGATGTTGGCTGTATTCTGTACGGTCAATGCATCACTATAGTTACCTGTGCCGGTCCTCGAAATCGTATTAAAGTCAGAGGTGATATTCAACAGGTTTCTGAAGTTAACCTGTGTACGCGGACCTATAAAATTGACATTTAAGATCCCTCCTGAGTTGACATTGAGGAGATTTGAGGTGTCATAGAAACCGGAAACCTGACCGGACCCATCATAAGTATTTACTCCGTTTAAGGCAATCCTGCGTGTATTGTTATAATTGAGTGCCATGATGACCCCAAGCTTATTGAGGCTGTTTAACCGGATAGGGAATCCAATCGAATAGGCAAGCCTTGGGGCTAATCCGGCACTGCTCTGTGTGCTGGACCAATCATTATTGAACTCCTTTGAAATCTCTCCCAGCCTGATCTTGTCGTCAGCTGTAGGAAATGTCGAGGACAATTTCATTGCACCATCTTCAAAATCCGGAAGATTACGCTCACTGCTGATAAAGTTTAGTTTCTCACCGGAGTAGATCTTGAACATATCAAAATCCTTAAATGTGGTGAGCGAATTATACTGTGCACCAATCGAAATGTTCTGGGTTAATTTTTCAGGAACGGATTTGGTGGTGATCTTGATCACTCCACCCCCGAAATCACCAATCAAATCAGGTGAACCGGTCTTCAGGATCACGAGATTGTCAATCAGGTTGGCTGGCACCACATCGAAGGCAAAAGCTTTACGGTCAGACTCGGTGGAAGATAACAAAGCGCCATCGAGATAACCGGCATTGTAGCGGTCGTTCATACCTCGGATGATAACAAACTTTCCATCCTGTATAGAAGCCCCGGTGACCCTCTTGAGAATATCGCCCACCGTGCGATCCGGTGTCTTGCGAATCTCTGAAGCTGTAATGGCACTGGCGATATAGGCTGATTTCTTGAGCTCAAGGTTCATGACCACATCACTGGAGCGGTCTGAGGCTGCTACCACAACTACTTCCTGAAGGGCGACCTCAGATTCTCCCATGGCATAATCCACATGGGTGATCTCATTAGCCTTCACCTCCACATTGATATTTGCGGTCTCATAGCCAAAATAGCGCACGAGGAGTACATAGCTGCCTGGTTCGACATTGATCTGGAAATTACCATCCAGATCGGTTACCGCTCCTGATTCAGTGCCTTCCAGTTGAACAGTAGCCCCGATCATAGTCTCCCCTGTAGCCTTGTCAATGATCTTTCCGGAGATGATTCCATTTTTCTGGGCAGAAGCAAAAGAACTCAGTGAAGCAATAAGGAGTAGGAGGGCCATCTTGAGCCCTGAATGAGAAAGGAAAAAACGAACGTTTGTCATTATCAAGTGTATATGCTAAATCTGAAAGTTCCGGGATTGTTAATGCTCCTTGCACTTCCATCTAAATCTTAAAAAAATGCAATGAAATCAACTGTTGTTCGCTTACCTGCATCTCCATAGATGAGGCCGCTGATTTCATTGTTTATCTCTGGGTTGCAGCTCTTCAGCCATGCTAACCCATCGTATTGATTTCAACATCCTGACCTCCTGTTATTTTTCTGGAGATACTTCCCTTCATGAGTCTTGTATCGCATCTCCCTCGGAGGCCGGATGGCCAATCAATGTGATCTCTTTCAAGTATTCCAGGGCTCAGATCAGTTTTTAGCGGAATGTCATTTGAAGGATACATTATCTTTCGCCATGCCCATCCCGCTATTGCATTCCGGCACTGAATTGCGTTTTCTTTTTTGACACTGCAAAATTACAGGTGATGTATGGGCTCACTTGCATTTTGGCGTTCAACATTTCGTTAAATCGCAGACCCTAAACGGCCGTTTACTTTACATTGAATTTACACGTAGTATGAATGGCTGATTATCGGGCCATATATGGCTTTCATCGTGCTTTACATTAAATTAACATTATGCATTTCAGGGTCAACAAAGGGGATACACTGGTGTTTATACCATCATATCAGATGCCTTACCATGGCGGATTCTTATGATATTTGTGCATGATTAATTCGCAGCCTGTCTTACCTTACCCCCTTACAGCAATTCCAACGGATATGACGGACCAACAGATCAAAGTGCTCCTTGTGGATGACGAACCCGATATCCTCGAGTTTCTTCATTACAATCTATCCCGAAACGGGTTTGATACCATCCAGGCTTCCAATGGCCGGGATGCGATCAGCATGGCGGATAAGGAGATTCCCGATCTGATCCTCCTGGACATCATGATGCCCGAAATGGATGGTGTGGAGACCTGCTATGAGTTGCGCAAGAATCCAAAATTAAAGGACACTATCATTGCCTTCCTCACCGCACGCAGCGAAGAGTATAGTGAGATTGCCGGGTTGGAAGCAGGTGCTGATGATTATATCCAGAAACCCATCAGGCCAAGGTTGCTTTTGTCCCGTATCAAAGCCCTGATGCGCAGGAAGGACTCTTCACGCCCGGCCGAAAGCACTTCATCCATTATAGATTTCGGGGCATTGAAAATAGATCCACGGAGTTACCAGGCCATCATTGATGATGAAGTGATCACCCTTGCCAAAAAGGAATTTGAAGTCTTGATGCTTCTCGCATCACAACCTGGCAAGGTATTTACCCGGGAAGAAATGTTTCATAAAGTCTGGGGCTATTCTGTACCCATCGTCAGCCGCACGATTGATGTCCATATCTCTAAGCTCAGGGAAAAGGTAGGCGATCGATTTATCAAGACCCTGAAGGGTGTGGGATATAAACTGGAGGTGGAGTGAACAGCGAACCATGAATGGACATGGTATAATAGGCTATCGTACCAGAGTAATATCGCCGTACTTTACCTCTGGTTCGCCATTTGAATTGACAACAACTAATTTATAGGTATACACCCCTGGATTTAACATCTCTCCGTTCCATTTTCCATCCCAGGCCACAGGAGTATCTGTGGGCAGGACATGATTTGCGAGAAAAACCAAATTTCCCCAACGGTCAAAAATACTGAAGGCCCTGATCTCCTCCACACTACCGCTGATGATGATAGGCAGTAAATCATTGATCCCATCCCCATTGGGCGAAAAAATATTGGGTATATAGATTTTCTGGTTCGTGTTGACAGACACCGTGAGACTGTCACTTTCAGCACAGCCATCAACAGAGGTAACAGAAACAACATAAGCCGTAGTAATGATCGGAGCAACTATGCGGGTCAGGCAATTCAGGCAATCAAGACCGTCTATATCGGTCCAGAGGATAGAAGCAAGAGAATCAAAAGGCAGATTGACGATCGCCTCCAAAATCGCAGAGTCGCCAAGGGTGATGACCTGATTTTCGCCAAGTTCCACATGCACTTCCAGCGGTACATGGATAGCAATGATCTCCGTTGCACTGCAATCATTTGCATCCATCGCAGTGAGTTGATAGAGGCCTTCACTGAGCCCTGAGAATTCAGGTACTGCCTGAAATAATACCCCGTCAATCGAATAGGTATAGGGTGGAACACCTCCATTCGGTCTGATACGAATGCTACCCAATTGCTGGTCAAAGCAATCTGGCTCCGATACTTCGAAGCCAATCATGAATACTTCCGGTTCCGACAAAGTGATCCCTCCGTCCGCCATACACCCATTACCATCGGTGATGGATACCTCATAAACCCCTGCTGGGAGTCCTGTGATCAGTTGATCCACCTCATTAGTAGACCATAGATACGTAATTGGTGACGTTCCAATGGCCATCGCGACCACACCACCGTCTGCACCGCCTGCACAACTAATATCAAAACCATTGTAATCATTGGCAGACTGCACTCGCAGCAAAGGCAAGGGATATAGTGTTATGGATTCTATCACGACACTGTCACAGCCATCTTGCCCCGTGTATATTGTTTCAATAGTTCCAACTTGCGCCGGATCACAGGTTCTGAGGTCCAGGGTTGCTGTATCACCTGGTATAATGGTTATGGTTTCTGTAATGATGCTGTCACACCCATACTGATTGGTGAGGATGGTAGTGAATATCCCTGCTTCTGAAGTCCTGCAAGTAGTGGAAGAAAGACTGGTCTGATCTCCCGGCAACAGACTTATGGTTTGTATCACGGTGCTATCACATCCAAATTGATTGTTGAATACTTGAATAAACTCACCTGCAGCAGAAGAATCGCAAGTTGTGGAATAGAAAAATGCAGTATCTGATGGAAGTAATGAAACGATCTCTGCGACTATGCTGTCACATCCAAACCGATTAATATACGGTGTTATGAAAGTCCCTGCTATTGCCGGATCACAGGTTGAGTCATAAATAAAGGTGGTGTCTTGGGGTGAGAAAGCAATTGTAGTAATGATGAGGCTATCGCACCCCCGAGCGGAAACTAACCACTCTTCAAATACACCTTGGCCTGAAGGGTCACATGTTGTGATGAAGAGCTCCGTCGTATCGGGGATTCCCTGTGCAATCGTGCTGATGACAAGACTATCACAGCCAAGTAAATCTGTGAACAAGGTTTCAAACACACCGACCTCTGTCGGAATGCAGGAGGCCCCTGATACATAGGTAGTATCAGCCTGAGAAAATGCGATAGTCCGTATCACTATGCTGTCACAACCATCAATTCCTGTAAAGGTGTGTTGTACTATACCTAAGGCAGTGCTGTCACAACTTAACGCATAAAGGAAAGTTGTATCAGCTGGTGGTTCATAGCTCAAAGTCGTAATCACGAGGCTGTCGCATCCTGAAGCATCCTGGAAAAGTGTTATCAAGGTGTCCATTTGGACTGAATCGCAAACCATGAGTTGAACATATGTCGTATCGGCCTCTGCATACGAAATCGTGTTTACCAACACATGATCACAACCGTCCGGAAGTACAATCACGGATATGAACTGGCCTGTATCCTGCAGGTTACAGGATGTGTTGGTAACAAATGTCGTATCGGGGACCAACCATTGGATTTCGGTTATGACAATGCTATCGCAACCTTCAGCGCCGGATAAATACGCTATTTCCGTACCCACCTCCTGTATGTCACACGTGAATTCAAAAAGGAAGGTAGAATCACCAGGAATCCAATTCACTGTCGTAATGATCACACTGTCGCAACCAAATTGATTTGTAGTCCATTCCTGAAACGAGCCGCTGGATGACTCATCGCACGTCGACAAAAACAGAAGCGTAGTGTCAGGTGGAATATATTGAACCTCATTGTATACTTGAAAATAACAACCATCCGGATTAGGAACCCATGACATTGTAACCCCTGCCTCGGACAAGACACAAGTAAAAGAGGATATCCATATTTCTTCTGCCGGTACAAAGGAGATGTTATAGGTGACTGAACTGTCACATTGGAACGTGGAAGAAAAAACCTCTTCGTAGATACCATCCGTAAATATCCACTCCCCGTTGATCCATAGGCTATCCCCCTCGCAGACATCCAGCACAACACTTTGGGTATAGGTTGGCCAAAAATCAACAACTATTGGTTCACCCTGAAAGATACTGCAGACATCTTCACTCGGGGTGACCTCTTCAATAGTAATCGTAGTTGTTTCAGCCACTGTCAAATCAAAAGAAGCCAAACCCAATACATCTTCGAGGAAAATGTCGTCACCTGGCATTACTGATATCGCAATATCTACCGGAAATGGAGCGTCGGTAGAGACCTCCACAGCGATTATATCGCCGTCGCATGCCCCCTCTGGTGCATTAAGCTGGACCGAAATGGCAGGTAGCACCTCCACCCAAACTGTATCAAACGCAGGGCATAATATGCCATCATTGACTGTCACACTATAGGCACCTTCTTCGTCTACAGTGATCAAGGGAGTACTTTCTCCAGTTGACCATAGATATTCAGCCCCGGGATTACCTGCATTTAAGACTTGATTTTCACCCTCACACATGATGATGTCGGCGCCAAGGTCAACCTCCAAAACGTCATTGAAAAGTACATCTATATAGGCCGTCGCCACGTTGCTGGATTCCCCATCATTGTTGGTAAACTGGATATCAATGGTTCGCATCCCTGCAGTCACGGGGGCTGCAAGATTGTGATAAAGTATAGACCTCAAGGCTAATTTAAAATCGGTAGCAGTAGCGCTCCCCAGGTTGACCAGGGTGACCGTCCCTGTATTTTGCCCAACAATATCCAAGGCTGGATTCATGGATGTTACCTCAAGTATCTCAAGTGGGGCATCTGGCATGTATCCAACGATCTGTACCCTCATCGTTGCGATTTCAGCTGTATACCACATGCGGATATCTTCATCCGTAATGGCAGCACCTTCCGAAAAACAATCATACGTTGGCCCGGAAAAATCAGGATCTGGCGTACTTGTACTATTATTACAATCCAGGTCAATATCATTCTCACAAATGGTACTCGTCATATGCTCCAACATACTGGACACTCTCCACAAATCAGCAGGGACCGCACACACCGGGGTAACGGCCCCATCCAGCAAATGAATAGTGTACAACAGGCCATCTGTCAGATTGGAGGCGAACAACATATGACAAAACGGGGATGCAGTGATCCCATCATAGCCATTGTTATTTGGATAGGTTACAACTACAGTACTATTACCTGGGTCAGCCGGATCAATTTCTACTATGCCATTCATAAAATTTGTGGCTGGCGACCAGGATATCGAACCATACAACTTGCCATCGTGCGTAGTCAATTCCCCTTGGATCCCATGCCCGATATTCCCTAATGCGGTAATCACCCCTGTGGCTGCATCAACAGTGTACAGCATTCCCGGAGCATTACTTTGCGTAAAATAGAAGAGGCTATCACCGTAACAATGAATCCCCTCCAGTGAGGGCAAACCTCCGGGATGTTCTAATATCTCGGTGGCAAGGCCAGTGGAAGTGTTATATTGCTGAAGCAAACTATTGAGACCAAAGAGATTGCCATCAGGACAGGTCGCTAATCCTGCATTTTCCATTCCTGCATTGCCTATGATTGTGGTCTCACACTCACATAGGAAGGAATTAATGTCAATCGTGTATAGATCTTGATTGTATCCAGTGCCAAAAATTGACTGCGAATACACATCCCATGGCATCAGGCCCATGATGATAAAACAAGCCAGGTAGCACCATGACTGAGTCTGAAGAAATGTAATATGTGGCCTTGGTTTCAATTTGCGTGATGTAATTTCAGTTATGCATCAACGACCGCGCACTTAAATCGCCAACATTCAGATAAGTTCAGAAGCCCTGTGTTACAGTCATTTACCCTACCCCCTGGAGATTCTTTCCTAAAGATATAAAAATATGAACGCACTCAAATGGTACAGCCAACAAAACTCCATAATACTATCCACCCCAAAAATCATGAGCTTTTGATTACTACATCAACCCACAGTGAATGAATTTGCATGTTCCGGAATAAGATCATCATCAGGAAATAAAATTATTAAGGTGCCTGGCTCCTATGTTATCTACACTTACTGATTTCAGATTGAAGGCTACCGAACGCATAGAGTCCCTGTCTCCTGAATGGTATGCGTAAATGAAACTAAGGATAGGTTTGTCATTAAATCGGTTTATCATTCATGTACACAGTGCCGGATTTCGATCTGAACTTATTTCGATTCCTCCCTCATAAAAATGAATGATAGCAATCGGCTTATGAAATCCACGGATTCTGTGTATCACCAGAGAATACCAAGATCAGTAAAGATTCCTATACAGCGGCGGCAAATTGGAAATCAAGCCCTTGCCCAAGGCCTATTACAGCGATAACAGGAATCCGGATAAAATTTCGGTCCTGTTGCAAGGCCTGGCGCCACATTATTGGTCCAGATTGAAATTCAGATATTCTTTTTCATAATATCCCCCACCTCCATCCTGATAATGTGTCCACTACATATTATCATCTTATTTAGATAAAATCCATTCATAGTCAAATTATTCAATTCGTTTCCTGAAGTAAAATCTTAGTCCTAATTTGATACCATGATCCCCAAAGGGAGATCATTGGACGGAATTTATTATCATCTCATCTTAAAATACTGATCTAATGGGTTTTGACACTAAAAATCTGCGGAATGTTGTTTTGCTCGGCCATAGCGGCTCCGGAAAAACACTGTTTGTTGAAAGCATGTTGTTTGAGTCCGGAGCCATCAACCGAAGAGGGACCATCGAAGGACAGAACACTGCATCAGATTATACGAAAATAGAACAGGAAAGAGGGAACTCCCTATTTAGTTCCCTCATGCACGTCGAGTGGCGTGGAAATAAAATCAACATCATTGACACCCCGGGATACGATGACTTTGTCGGCGAAGTCATATCCTCACTCAAAGTTGCTGATACCGCAGTGATGATCGTCAATGCGGCCAGCGGGGTGGAAGTCGGAACAGAGCTCCTCTGGGAATACATCGAAAAATTTGAAACCCCTTGCCTCTTTGTCGTCAACCAGCTGGATCACGAAAAAGCCAATTTTGATACAACCCTCGAGCAAATCAAATCAAGATTTGGGCCAAAGGTCATTCCATTTCAGTATCCCATGCAGACCGGTAATGGATTCAATACCATTGTAGATGCCTTGCGCATGATCATGTATGTCTTTCCAAAAGACGGAGGCAAGCCTGAAAAGAAGGCAATCCCGGAAAGCGAAGTAGGACGCGCCCAGGAAATGCACCAGGCCCTGGTCGAAGCTGCTGCCGAAAACGACGAGAGCCTGATGGAGAAATTCTTTGACGAAGGGAATCTCAGTGAGGAAGAACTTGCAAAGGGGCTCAATATCGCCCTGGCCCATCAACAGATATTCCCGGTATTCTGTGCTTCAGGCAAACTCAACATGGGCAGTGGTCGTATCATGGGCTTTATCAACGACATCGGCCCATCTCCTGCAGACCGTCCTCAACCACTGAGCACGAAGGGAGATAAAATAGCCCCTGATTCATCCGCTCCGGCAAGGGTCTTTATCTACAAGACGATCTCAGAGCCACAGGTGGGCAATGTATCCTATTTTAAAGTGTATTCAGGTACCCTACGGCCAGGTGATGACCTTATCAATATGGCCAACAGCAATCATGAACGTATCGCCCAGATCTATGTGTCAGAAGGAAAAAACCGCGAGTCAGTCAATGAACTCAAAGCAGGTGACCTGGGCGTGACTGTCAAACTCAAGGAAAGCCATACAAACAACACCCTTGCTGCCAAAGGCGTTGAAGCCGGCGTTGAAGAGATCCACTTTCCTGAACCTCGCATAAGGGTAGCCGTCACAACCAGCAACAAAGGGGATATCGAGAAACTGGCAAAAGCACTGCACATCACCCATGAAGAGGATCCGACGTTGCTGATCGAGCAATCCGCAGAGTTGAAACAAATGCTGCTGCATGGCCAAGGCCAGTTACACCTTGACCTGATCAGGTCGCGGATCGAGAAAGTATATGGTGTCTCCATGAATTTTGAGATGCCAAAGATCCCATACCGCGAGACCATCACCAAGGTGTCCAATGAAGTATACCGTCACAAGAAACAAACCGGTGGCGCAGGCCAGTTTGCTGAAGTCCATCTGCGGATAGAACCATACCATGAGGGAATGGGGGACCCGGAAGGGCTCACTGTCCGCCATCGTGAATATGAGAAACTGCCCTGGGGAGGAACGCTTGCTTTCTATTGGTGTATTGTCGGAGGTTCAATCGACTCCAAATTCAGCAACGCCATCAAGAAAGGCGTCATGAACAAAATGACTGAGGGGCCTCTGACCGGTTCGCATTGCAGAGACATCAGGGTCAGCATTTATGATGGTAAGATGCACCCGGTGGACTCCAACGATATGGCGTTCCAACTGGCAGGTACCATGGCTTTCAAAGCCGCTTTCCAACATGCCGGCCCTCAACTGCTCGAACCGATCTATGATGTCTCGATCCTTTGCCAGGATGAAGTCATGGGCGATGTGATGGGGGACCTGCAGACCAGGCGTGCGATCATCATGGGGATGGAGCGTGAAGGCCATTACCAGAAGATTCTAGCCCGTGTTCCGCTGGCTGAACTGCATGAATACTCCTCAACCCTGAGATCACTCACCCAGGGGAAAGCTAAGTTTTCGATGAAGCTAGCCGATTATCAGCAGGTACCCTCTGAAATACAGCAAAAACTGGTGGCAGAATACCAGCTTCATGCTCACGACGAACATTGAGCACAGGGCATAGCACAAAGCGCAAAAAGCAGAGAGCCGACAGCTGGTAGCTGTTGGCTCTCTGCTTTTTGATTAAATGGGTTGTTAACTCGACAAAGAACTAAATAGCGATTGGATCGTTATTTACCTTTGATCAAATTTTACAGCATATGAAATTTAGCACTGCCTTTGTTATCGCCCTGCTCATGCTGACAGGTACGCTTACCGCCCAGAAGGAGGATATAGAAATCTTCGAGAAGAAAGACGGTAACAAGAATATCGTGATCGCCCGTAATGTCGGGAAAGTGTCCTACCAGGTCAATTTAAGTATTGATGCCAAGGGGATGGATATCACCCCAGGAATAGCAGTGGAAGCCGTTGTTCCGGCTGGCTACATGAAAGAACTGGCCACCTTGACCCCAAGGCCAGGAGAGGCATGGTCTTATGGCTATGATGTCTCCTACGCTGAATATACAGGGCAAACGCCCAAGGAATCAGGAACCCCTTCCACAAAAACAGGGACCTCAGCTACATCACCGGTTGCAAAACCTACACCTCAACTTGCACCAGTCGCATTGTCTACTGCACCTATTATCGTTTATACCCAGGTCGGCTGTGGCCGTTGTTCTTTCGTTAAAAAAGAAATGACCGCCAAAGGTCTCGCCTTTGAAGAAGTGGATGTCAATAGCGGGTCACCCGAAGTCAATAATATGTGGAAACAACTCAGGGATGGTGGTTTTACCGACGACAGCGTCACTATGCCTGTAGTCAAGGTCAATGGCCAACTCCATTATAACATCAAGGATCTTGCAGGGTTTGTGAATGGTTTGAAATTGTGAGTTGTGAGGCGTGAGGCGTGAATGGGAGAGTGAATAAAATCTGAGAGCTGACGGCTGAGAGATGATAGCTCAGAAAGTAAGGTCCACTACCCGCAACCTTTTTTGCTTTCCAAAATTGTAGATGACCGGTGCGAAGAGCCACTTGATTCCCGTCCCTACGGCAAAATTGATTAGGCCAAATTGCATGCCTCCCTCAGAATATTGAGGCTCTCCTACAGCCGTAAACCAAAGGTCCCCCATAAACATCGAAATGCCTCCCACCTGGAGAGCACTGCCCAATATCATTGGCAATACCCGTTTGCGATCCAGTTTGATTCTAGTGATATCCTTTAGTGCTACCCATGATTCCCCGAGCATAATCATCTGCCCGGCGGGATCCATATCAAGGATTCTGCGGGTATACCATCCTGCGTCATCATCCCTGATCTGAAAGGTGAGATCATCATACATGGCGATCTTTTCAGTATGTGGGTTGCCTGCCCTTTCAATAAGGAGGTACTTCTGCGCTGGCAAGGGAAGCAGGCAGGCGATGCAGTATAGTAGGGTGAGAATTCCTGTACGCAATTTAGGTTACACTTCCGGTTTCTGTGAGGGATGATTCCTTTGTCAGCTCTCTGAGCCATTTTTCAAACGCCTGGAGGAGGCTCTTTTGTATAAAAGGCAGATCAAGGATCTCGGTTCCGGAATAAATCAATGCCAAATGGAAGGTCTTCCCTTCCGGGAGGGATGTATAGAGTCCGGGTTTGCTCAGCCTGTAGCTTTCCCGCATAAGCCTCTTGACCCTGTTCCGGTCAACAGCCCTCGAAAACTTCTTCTTTGACGCAGAAAACATCACCTGGACAGGAAAATCCTGTGGATAAGAAGAGCCTGTGGTTTCGAGCCAGACGAGCCTCACAGGATACTTCGCAAGGCTCCTGCCCTCCTTAAACAGCCTTTCAATGGCTTTAAGTGAGCTCAATCGTTCCGGCCTGGAAAGGGTGTAGCGAACCATATTCAAAGATAACATACCCTGCTGAGCTATCCCGGGGCAGAGCGGCAAACCCCTCTTAAAGCAAGCAAATCCGGCAAGTGGTCAAAAAAAAATCCTCCAGCCATGGGCCGGAGGATTTTCATATTCAATATTTCTTTAATGACTTCATCCCTCATCGGGGCTCAGTCATACTACTTCACCCGCATGGTGTCAGAAACACTCAGCTTGTGACGGCCACGGGCGCGACGTGCAGAGAGCACCTTACGCCCAGCCTTTGTACTCATTCGGGAGCGAAACCCATGTTTGTTCACTCTCTTCCTTCTGGATGGCTGAAATGTTCTTTTCATCGCTGTATTACCTGTTAGTTGTTTAGGCCGCTCATTTAAAAGCGGGCACAAATGTACTTATTTTTTGAAAAAAATGGTCTTTTTCCCTAAAAAACCTCATTTCCCATATTCAAAATCCATGCCCGAAGGCCCGGATCCTGCCTATCCGTTCATAGAAATGAGGAATTCCTCGTTTGTCCGGGTGTTGATCATATGCTTGCGCAGGAACTCCATAGCCTCATCCGGCTTCATATCCGCCAGGTAATTACGGAGGATAAACATCCGTTGGAGGATAGCATCATCAAGCAGCAATTCCTCGCGGCGTGTGCTGGACTTGGTGAGGTCGATAGATGGATACATCCGCTTGTTGGCCAGTGACCTGTCAAGCTGAAGCTCCATATTACCGGTTCCCTTGAATTCTTCGAAAATCACACCGTCCATCTTGGAGCCGGTATCGATAAGGGCGGTGGCCAATACGGTAAGTGACCCACCATTTTCGATATTCCTGGCCGCACCAAAGAATTGTTTCGGCTTGTGCAGCGCGTTGGCCTCCACACCACCAGAGAGTACTTTCCCGCTGGATGGAGCTACTGTATTATATGCCCTTGCCAGACGGGTGATAGAGTCCAGCAGGATGACCACATCATGGCCACACTCTACGAGGCGCTTTGCTTTTTCAAGGATGATATTAGCTACACGTACGTGATTGTCTGCAGGTTCGTCAAATGTTGAGGAAACAACTTCCGCCTTGACATTGCGACGCATATCGGTCACCTCCTCAGGACGCTCATCGATCAGCAATACGATCAGGTAGCATTCCGGGTGGTTTGCCGCAATGGCATTGGCGATATCCTTCAACAGGAAGGTCTTACCGGTCTTTGGCTGGGCAACGATCAAACCCCGCTGGCCTTTACCCAGTGGGGTAAAAAGGTCGATCATACGGTTACCGTAATCCTTGCCGGTTGGATGGGTTAACAAATTGAATTTCTCTGTCGGGAAGAGTGGCGTCAGGTAATCAAAAGGTACCCTGTCGCGCACTTCGTCAGGTGTCTTACCATTGACTGTACTCACCCGGAGCAGTGCGAAGTATTTTTCCCCTTCTTTCGGAGGACGTATAGCTCCCTTGACCGTATCACCGGTATTGAGGCCAAATAATTTGATCTGCGATGGAGATACATAGATATCGTCCGGGGAGGAGAGATAGTTATAGTCGGAAGATCTCAGGAATCCATATCCGTCAGACATCATCTCCAGCACACCTTCGCCCTCTATGATCCCGTCAACTTCAACATTAAAACGCTCTCTTGCCTCCCGGGCAAAGTCCCTGGCATCACGCTGTTGTTGATTTCTTGGGTCATTATTTCCCGGGGTCCGAGTTTCTAGTGGCTGTGCCTGAGGTTGTCTGGGTTCCTGAGGATTCCGTTGTTCCCTTTGCTCCCTTGGTTCTCTCTGGTCTCTTGGCTCTTGGGGTACCCTTGGTTCTTGAGGTACTCTTGCTTCCTGGGTTACCCGGGGCTCTCTTGGATTTTGAGGGGCACGTGGTTCTCTTGGAAGATGGGGGGCTCTCGGCTCCCTTGGCTGATGAGGGGTTCGTGGTTCTCTTGGTCCTTGTGGGTTCCTGTCTTTGTGCTCAGGCCTGCGGGGATGCTGGGGCCGCTCTACAGGTGTGGTTTCTGCAGGAACGGAGTTTCCTGATCCTTCCTCGACTTGCACTTCTTCCTCACTAGCTCCATCAGATACAATGTCTGCTTCTTTGTGAGCAGGTTTTCTGCCTCGTTTTGGGATCGCACCAGGCTGTCTCTTATCCATACGCATATTGTCAGAAGACATGGGCACTTCATCAGGCAAATCAAGTTTGTCTGCGCCATTGCTGCCGGTTTTCTTCTTTTCTGAGAGCGCCTGGTGATCGAGGATGGTATACACCAGCTCTTGTTTGTTGAGCTTTTTAAAGCCGTCAACGCCGAGCGATTCAGCCAGTTCCCTCAGCTCAGGAACGAGCATGTCATTCAACTGCAAAATATCGTACATGATATGATCAGATAATTAATTCGAATAGAAAAAATGGATTCAATCAGAAATACTTAAAATACTCGGTACCGTTCACTTCACTCAACCACTAATCAGAGTTTTATGTAGAATTGGGGAATCTGAAGGATAATCAGACCGGTATGTAGGTGTGTAAAACGCCACTAAGGTAAAAACTATTTTTAAATAAGGGGAATTACCTTTGGTGAAATTTTATGAGGTATCTACAGTGCTTAAACGGTGGATAGCCTATAAAAGTTGCCTTATATGCTAGAAATACAAATTTTACGCGACCAGAAAGCCAGGGCAGTTGCCGGCCTTAAGAAAAGGGGTTTTTCAGAAGAAAGACTACTTGCTATTGACCAGATCGTATCTCTCGATGACCAGCGAAAGGACCTGCAGACCCAACTGGATGTGCTCCTCAATGAGCGCAATACACTCTCTGACGAGATCGGCAATCTCTTCAAGTCAGGCAAGCCTCAGGAAGCTAATCAACTGAAGGTCAAGGTGCAGGCTACCAAAGAAGCTGCTGAAGCACTGGAATCCCAATTGCAGGAAACCAAGGCCGCCCTGGATGCCCTGCTCGTCACCTTGCCAAATATCCCTCATACCACTGTCCCTGAGGGCAAGACCCCGGAGGATAATAAGGTTCATAAAGCCTGGGAAGGTGGGTTACCCACCCTACCCGCCAACGCCATTCCCCACTGGGAACTGGCAGAAAAGTACAATCTCATCGATTTCAAGCTGGGTACTTTCCTGACCGGGAGCGGCTTTCCGCTCTATCGTGGCAAAGGGGCAAGGCTCCAGCGTGCCTTGATCAGTTACTTCCTGGACCAGGCCAGAAGGGCCGGTTTTGAGGAAATACAGCCCCCGCTAATGGTCAATGCTGAATCTGCCTATGCTACGGGGCAACTACCTGATAAGGAAGCTCAGATGTATTATGTTGAAAAAGACGACCTATACCTGATCCCTACTGCAGAAGTACCGGTGACCAATATGTACCGTGGCCAGATTGTTGCGGAAACTGAACTTCCGATCAAACTGACCGCTTACACCCCTTGTTTCAGAAGGGAAGCAGGATCGTATGGCTCCGATGTCAAGGGCCTCAACAGGGTACACCAGTTTGATAAGGTAGAAATCGTCCAGTTTGAGCATCCTTCCCGCTCCTATGAAACGCTCATGGACATGGTCAGCCACGTCTCCCACCTCATGGACAGCCTTGAGTTACCATACAGGATACTACATCTTTGTGGCGGAGATATGGGTTTCACCTCAGCGACAACCTACGACTTTGAGGTCTGGTCAGCAGCCCAACAAAAATGGTTGGAAGTCAGCTCGGTATCTAATTTTGAATCCTTCCAGGCCAACCGGATGAAAATGAGGTTCAGGGACGATAAGGGTAAGATGCAACTGGTACATACCCTCAACGGCAGTGCGCTGGCCCTGGCCAGGATCGTGGCGGCCCTGCTGGAAAACAATCAAACGGAAAAGGGAATCAGGCTGCCTCAGGTACTCGTGCCGTACACAGGTTTTGAGTGGATTGGCGAAGAATCCTAAAATTTGGTCAGGGTTTTGTGTTCAGTTGAAACCTCCAGGGCTATTTTTGCATTTATACGATATTACCGACCTCAGGGTTGGATCACTAAACTTTAAAAAATGAGTATAGGGTATATGGTTTTGATCGGCGCTATTGCGCTGGTGGGATTTCTGGTGCAGAGTCGCCTCAAATCCAAGTTTCATAAATACGGACAGGTTGGACTCTCCAATGGCCTTTCCGGTTACCAGGTGGCTACAGCCATGCTCAACCACTATGGGATTCATAATGTACAGGTAGTGCAGGGTGAAGGATTTCTCTCCGATCACTACAATCCACAGACCAAGACAGTGGCACTTAGCCCTGAAGTTTACAATGGCCGGAGTGTAGCAGCAGCGTCTGTTGCCGCCCACGAGTGTGGACACGCTGTGCAGGATGACACTTCCTACAGTATGTTGCGCCTGAGGAGTGCCATTGTGCCTGTGGTTAAATTCGCTTCCGTTGTCCAACAATGGGGCTTCCTTGCCGCCATGTTGTTTTTCGGAAGCTTTCCTCAACTGCTACTGATCGTCATCATCGCCATGGCAATTACGACCTTGTTTAGTCTCATTACCTTGCCTGTGGAGTTTGACGCCAGTCGTCGCGCCCTGGTATGGCTGGACAGCACCGGGACGACAAGAGGCATGGAGTATGACTATGCCAAGGATTCTCTGAAATGGGCGGCAATGACCTATCTGGTCGCCGCGCTTTCTTCAGTAGCTATGCTGGTTTACTTTATCCTTTCGTATTTTGGGCGCGATTAATACCCCCGGGTATTTATTACAAACACTTCAATATCTCATCCCATGCATGAAAAGATAGACAGCACGATCGCTCATGGCCAGGAACAAATGGACCATGCTATCGATCATCTCAAAAAGGAACTGACAAAGATCCGCACCGGCAAGGCATCCACCGGTATCCTGGATGGGCTGCACGTAGACTATTATGGCAGCAATACGCCTTTGCACCAGGTCGCCAATGTAGGTATCGCTGACGCGAGGACCATCACTATTCAACCCTGGGAAAAGGGTATGCTCGCCAAAATCGAACAAGCCATTTTTGCCGCTAATATGGGAATCACCCCTATGAATGATGGTGAAATCATACGCATCTCCATTCCACCCCTGACCGAAGAGCGTCGCCGTGACCTCGCCAAACAAGCAAAGGTGATGGGCGAAGATGCTAAGGTTGCCTTGCGCCAGATCCGCCATAAGGTGATGGACTTTATCAAGAAGGAAATCAAGGACGGATACCCGGAAGATATGGGCAAGAAGAAAGAAGCTGATGTCGACAAGATGGTGCACAGCCATTCCGATGCAGTAGATCATCTGATCCACGCAAAGGAAAAGGATATCATGACTGTATAAGTTTCGCCTCAAGCCTAAATCATAAAAACGGTCCGGATATATACCCGGGCCGTTTTTATTTTCAACTGTTTGGTAAGGTATGCTCTCCACAAAATGTTTGACCAGCCCAAACCTGACTTACGTAGCTCAAAACTGAATACTCATCTAATGTTAAAGTTCTTCCAGGTGAATTTCTATACATTGGATTGAAATCCGTTGTACGTGTATCGTCATAAGCATCAACGAACAACTTATCACACTGGTTAATCAAATTACCTTACAATGAAAAACCTGGTTTACCTCTCCCTGCTGGCTATGACCCTACCCTCCTGCAAAACTGAAGAACCCCGCAAGGTCGCACAGTATTCGATCGAACAGTTTTATGCCAATACGCGTTTTGATGGAGGCACATTCTCTCCCGATGAGACCAGGATGCTGATCGGCAGCGATGAGACCGGCATATTCAACCTATATGAAATCAACCTGGCAGATGGCACCAAAAAGCAACTGACCACCTCAACTGTCGAATCATACTATCCTGTCGATTATGTACCCGGAATGACTGCCATCCTCTACAACGCGGATAAGGGGGGTAATGAAATAGACCATCTGTATCTCCTCGAAGACAACGGCAAAACTACCGACCTGACCCCGGGAGAAAATGAAAAGGCCTCCTTCTTCAAATGGAGTGAAGACAAGAAATCGATGTTTTACACCTCCAATGTCCGTGATCAGAAATACTTTGATGTCTATAAAATGACCATTGGTGAATGGAAGCCCACCCTGTTCTATGAAAACAAATCAGGACTCAACGTGGGTGAAATCTCGGCAGACGAAAAAACGCTGGTCCTTTCTAAAACCATCACCACGAGCGAGCATCAATTGTTCCTGATCAACAGGGAGACGGGGGCACAAACGGAACTTTCACTTCCTGACCAGAAAGGAAGATACAGTATCTCAGGCATTAGCAAAGACAGCAAATACGCATACTATCTTACCGATGGCGGAAAGGAGTTTACTTACCTGGTGCAGTATGATATAGCCAGCGGCGAACGCAAGGTGATGTATGAAACCAATTGGGATGTGATGTATAGTTTCCTGAGTATGAATGAAACCTATCGTGTCATCGCGATCAATGAAGATGGCAAGAACAACGTCATCATGCAGGAAGCTGCCTCCGGCAAGAAAATTGATTTCCCGGTGATCCCTGACGGGGACATCCTTGGGCTTTCGATCTCCGACAGTGAACAACTGATCAGGTTATCTGTCGGCACATCAAAGGCCCCTAATAACATCTACCTCTATAATCTTGAAACAAAGGAGCTCAGGAAATTGACAGAGAGCCTCAACAAGGAAATCAACCCTGATGACCTTGTCGCTGCTGAAGTCGTGCGATTCAAATCCTTCGATGATCTCGAGATTCCAGCTATCTATTACAAGCCACTGCAAGCTACTGCGGATCAGAAAGTACCTGCAATGGTTTTTGTACATGGGGGGCCTGGCGGGCAATCGAGAACAGGATATTTTTCACTGATCCAGTATCTCGTCAATCATGGTTATGCGGTCCTGGCGGTCAACAACCGTGGCAGCAGTGGGTATGGCAAGACCTTTTATACAATGGATGACCGTAATCACGGAGACAAAGACCTTAAAGACTGTATTGCCGGCAAGAACTGGCTTGCTGCACAGGACTATATCGATGGCGAACGTATCGGTATCATCGGTGGAAGCTATGGCGGATACATGACCATGGCCGCCATGACCTTTACACCTGATGAATTCAAAGTCGGGGTCAATCTGTTTGGTGTGACCAACTGGATACGCACGCTCAAATCGATACCTCCGTTTTGGGAATCGTTTCGCAGTGCGCTTTATACGGAGATGGGTGATCCATATACCGAGGACTCTGTGAGATTGTACAATATCTCCCCGTTGTTTCACGCAGACCAGGTCAAGAATCCTGTGATGGTATTGCAGGGCGCAAATGACCCACGGGTATTACAGGTTGAGTCAGATGAGATCGTAGACGCCATCAAGAAAAATAATGTCCCTGTTGAGTATGTCGTTTTCCCGGACGAAGGCCACGGCTTTGTCAAGAAAGAAAATGAGATCAAGGGTTATGGGGATATTCTCAAGTTTCTGGATGCACACCTGAAGGCTCCAATTAAGCATTAATCACACACGATTAATCATGATTCGTTTCCAAAAATAGAGACGCGATATATCATGTTTCGTTTTCAAAAGTAGAGACGCGATTAATCGCGTCTCTACTTTTGAAAACTATTGAAATATTTACATTTTATCGCGTCTCTACTTTTGGAAACTATTGAAGTATACAAATTTTAATCACATCTATACCACACTCCTACACACACCCGCACCTCTTACTGTCTCACTGTCTTACCCTCTTACACCTACCGCAGCACATTGATCAGTTTCCGCACGAGCGACTGGCTTCCTGACCGGATACCGATATCCAGCACTTTGTCAATCTGCATGGCTACATCCAGTATCTGGGCGGTCATCTTGTTGATCTCTTCCACCTCTTTGGGTGATGCCTTTTCTGCATCCGTCACCTGGATATGTTGCAGCGACTGGATCATCGGATCCAATTCCCTGCGCTTGCGTTCACGTGCGATCTGCAGGGCCATCTTCCAGGCATCTTTTTCTGAAGAATAATACTCCTTTCGGTCACCTGGTATGTAGACCTTATGGACCACACCCCACTCCATCAGACTACGGAGATTCATGCTCACGTTACCTCGTGAGATACCGAGCTCTTCTATGATCTGATCTGCGGTCATGGCTTCCGGAGAGAGCATCAGCAAGGCATGGATCTGGCCCATGGTCCGGTTGATGCCCCATTGCGAACTCAATTGGCCCCAGGTCTGGATCATCTGGTTGCGGGCGTCTGAATATTTCATATGCTAAAGATATAAAAAGGCGAAGGCGAAGGCGGAAGAGGCTAAAGAAGCCGAAGAGGCTAAAAGGGGTAAAAAGGCTAAAAGGGCTAAAGAGGCCGAAGATCCTTCAGCACTTTATTGATTCTCTTTTCCTTGCTTGGGATTTCCAATACGTCCTTTCGGGATTGAAGGATCTTGATCAATCGGGCGACATATGAGGGAGAGATCACTTCAGCTGTTCTCTCTGCGTACATCGGCATTTGGTTGACCGGAGCCTTTTCGACCTGCTCGAGCAGTAGTTCCAGGCAATCTGCATGGTATTTCTTCAGTCTTGCCACATTGGACAGGATATAGATACCATGATCCCTGGTAATGACAGAACCACTATCCATTGCTTCTATGATCACCGGGAGATCAGAGGCAAGCAACTCAGGTTTAGCTTTGCTTATGGCTGATAGCGCTGACATCGCCCCCCATTTCATCCTGTTGTCCTTGTGCCCGAGGGCGGACAAGAAATCTCTTACATACCCTGAGATAAGGCCAGGCTTGCGCTCTCCGGCTTCATACAAGACCTTGATTGCATCGTTCCTTATCGCCCCGGACTTGTGTTGCAAGAGGATTACCAATTCTTTAATCGCCTTAGTGTCATCCTTGGCACATATCATTTCAGCCAGTGCGATATTAGGCACTTCATCCCTTCGTCCTAGGGAATGGGCCAGTTGATCGATGATAGATTTCTGCATATATGGTTTACCAATGATCCGGGGATAAATCTAAATCCTTTATTTCCATTTACATTTACTCTCCACAAATCAACGCAGATGATATTTCCAATAGGGGATGAACAGGTCAAGGGAGGGTACAAGCCATTGGTATCCTATATCCTGATCGTGATCAATGTGTTAGTGTTTTTGTTCCAGGTCACGTTGCCCCCGGGATATGAACAGGGATTTGTCATGACCTATGGGATGATCCCAAGGGAAATAGGCAATGGCCAGGACTATTTTACCCTATTTACCAATATGTTTCTCCATGGCGGCTGGATGCACCTGGTCGGCAATATGCTTTTCCTCTGGGTCTTTGCAGACAATATCGAGGCAGTGATCGGAAAGATCCCCTTTATACTGTTTTATTTTGGTGGAGGCCTGGCAGCCTCTGCGGCTCATATCCTTTTTAACCTGAATAGCTCAATCCCGGCCATTGGGGCCAGTGGAGCTATTTCTGCAGTACTGGGAGCTTACCTGGTGATGTTTCCGGCCAGCAAGATCAAGGTATTTGTACTGATCTTCTTCCGGTCATTTTACATGCCCGCACTTTTCTTCCTGGGCATCTGGGGTGTGCAGCAGTTTATCAATGGATTTATATCCATCGTCCCCTCCACTGCCTACACTTCCGGGGTGGCCTGGTTTGCCCATATTGGTGGTTTTGTATTTGGATTGATCAGTGGCTTCCTGATCCGCCGGCGCTATGAATCGCGCTATGGCTATGATATGGATAGCCCCTCACCTCGTGATCTCGTCTGATCTATGGCTACTGCTGACCACCTTACGACTAAAGTATCTATTCCTGATTTTCAACCGAAAATCAAATACAATGATGCGGTATTCATGGCCGGCTCATGTTTTTCGGAACATATCAGTGCCAAACTGGACAGGTACAAGTATGACGTCTTGAGTAACCCATTTGGCATTCTCTACAATCCGGTTTCACTTGCCTCATCCATAGACAGGATCGCCCGACTTGACTTATATACTGCTGACGAACTCGTACTGCAGGATGGTTTCTACCACAGCATGGATCATCATGGAGTGTTCTCCGGAAGAAGCGAGGCAGAAGTCATCGATAAAATCAATAGATCCATCCGGCAGGCCAATGAGCATCTGAAGAAAAGCAGCGTGATCTGCATCAGTCCCGGCACTGCAAAGGTATACCGGTATAAAGAGACGGCTGCCGTTGCAGGTAATTGCCATAAAATCCCTCAATCTCATTTTACCTGCGAGACACTTACATTGTCACAATGCATAGAAGCCTTTGAGCGAATAATAGCTTCTATCAGGAAACTGTCCCCTGAAGCAGGTATCATCTGGACCGTAAGCCCGGTGAGGCATACCCGGGATGGACTGGTCGAAAACCAACGGAGCAAAGCAACATTGCTCCTTGGCATTGCTGAGGTCATGCATCATCATCCTGCATCAAATTATTTTCCGGCGTATGAGATTATGATGGATCAATTGAGAGACTATCGGTACTATGACAGGGATCTCATACATCCATCTCCTGTCGCTGTGGACATCCTCTGGGATATATTTAGTGATGCATATCTCGACCCGCAGGAAAGGGCCTGTCATGTGCCTATTGAAAAAATTAAGCGGGCTATGGAGCATCGCTTGCTGCATGATGATCCGGAAGCGGTACGCTCCTTTGCACAAGGACAATTGAAAAATATAGATCAAATGGCAAGTATGCTGCCGGACCTCAACTGGCAAAAAGAAAGGCAGTATTTTTTTCAATACCTCGATACCGATTAATGGATTACTACGCTATTCAAAGCGCTCTGTAATCATTACTTTGTAATACAATTCAGTCAAATCAAAATACCTGCCATGAAAATAAATGATGCCTATGCCCCCGGTACCTATGTAGCCAATGATGGCAGGTACAACGATATGAAGTACCGACGTTGCGGGCGCAGCGGATTATTGCTGCCTGCGCTTTCTATCGGGCTATGGCACAATCTGGGACATACAGACGATCTGGAGGTAGGACGTAATATACTACGGGCATGCTTCGATTATGGCATCACACATTTTGACCTGGCCAATAATTACGGCCCGCCGTTTGGAGCAGCTGAAGAAAATTTCGGACGCCTGTTCCGACAGGACTTCGCGCGCTACAGAGATGAAATGATCATCTCCACAAAGGCAGGATGGGATATGTGGCCCGGCCCTTATGGAAATTTCGGCTCACGCAAATACCTGCTCGCCAGCCTGGACCAAAGCCTCAGGCGTATGGGACTTGAATATGTGGATATCTTTTATTCACATCGTCCGGATCCGCATACGCCGCTTGAAGAAACCATGGGTGCATTGCATAGTGCGGTGCAGCAAGGCAAGGCGCTCTATGTAGGCATATCGCAATACAAATCTGAAGCGACATCTAAGGCATCCACCATCCTGAGACAGATGGGTACACCATTGTTGATTCATCAACCCAGGTATAGTATGCTCGATCGCTGGGTAGAAGAAGATGGCCTGCTGACTGTACTGGAAAATGAAGGCATCGGGGCAATTGCTTTTTCACCACTCGAACAGGGTGTATTGACTGACAAATACCTGCAGGGATTTCCACAGGACAGCAGGGCAGTACGTGACGGGCGCTATCTCACCAAAGAGAAAATAACGGATGATCGCCTGGAGAAGGTACGGTCGCTGAATGCACTTGCAAAGCAAAGGGGACAGACGCTGGCCCAGATGGCTATAGCCTGGCTGTTGATTGATCCGAGGGTCACCTCAGTGCTCATCGGTGCGAGCAAGGTCAGCCAGATCGACGACAATGTGACCGCGTTGAAAAATCTTGATTTTTCCACAGAGGAAAAAACAGAAATCAGAAGGATACTTAGTTAGTCCTGCTTTGCAATACCTTTTACCCCATCGTCCTGGCGGACTCTCCCCTAAAGGGGTAAAAGGTATGAGGATATGCTTTAATCCTGCTTCGCAAAAACTTTTTTTAGAAGGTCAGTTGTGCGGCTGTTGATATCTGTACGGATTTGTAATTCCTTTTTGGCGACCATCCCAAAGAGCCCGTCTAATGCCTTCTCGGTGACATATTGGTCAAGGCTAGGGTTTACTTTTTCAACAAGCGGTATCTTGTTGTACGCGTTGACAGCATCTGCCCAGTACTCAATGGCATTGAACTTATTGAGGGAGGTGACAATCACCGGATGGAACTCATTGTAGAGAGGAGTATGTGTCTTGAGATCGAGATATTGTGTTGCAGCATTATCGGGGCCAAGAAGGATATTGAGTGCATCATCGAAGGTCATTTCCTTTATGGCATTTACAAATATTGGCTTTGCAGAAGCAGCAGCATCCTCGGCAGCACGGTTGAGTTTTTCGAGGATCACATTTTCCACATCGCTGAATCCGGGGATATATTTGAGTTTGTCGGTCACCTTCCGGGCTTCTGCAGGCAGAAGAATCTTGTACTGGCTCTTAAAATAGCCATCCCGTTGCGAAAGCAAGGTCGCGCCCTCACTTATCCCAAGTTCCAATGCCTGCTTCAACCCCTGCCCTATTTCCGCAGTGGTCGGATCTAATCCTCCTGAGAGTTGTTGCAGCGTGTCGCAGGATGGAAGACACAGCGCTGCAAATAATGAAATGATGATGATACGGGTGTTCATGCTTTGTTACATTTATATAAAAATAAAATAGTAATTCAATCAATTATGCAGACTGCACACGGCTCACAGCAGCATTTTCGATGACCCTGAATCGTTCGTTTCGACTACGCTCAACGACCGGGAGAGTATACTAGCCAATTTCAGTATGATTGTTTCGGCTACGCTCAACAATGAAAAACAATAAAATCGATCCAATGCTGTAAACTGATCACCGATTACCGATCACTGATCACTGAAGACTGCCCTTTGATGACTGCTCACTAATAACTCCCTAAAAGGAGCTTATAGTATATACGTCACCTGGGCGCTATGCACTGGACCTCCAAGCTCGAGGCTGAGCTTGTGTACGACTACCTTGATTTGAGCTACCTCGGGAAATTTCTTTTTCAGCTCATGTGCGATCCGGTAGACTACGGTTTCAATCAACCTGACCGGTTGATCCATGATATCCGCGCAGACCTGGTAGACAATCTCATAATTGACCGTCTGGTGCAGGTCATCGCCCATCGCTGCCTTGTCAAAATCCGTTTCCATGGTCACATCGACCAGGTAATTTCCTCCACGGATTTGTTCGTGCGCATAATATCCGTGATGGGAAAAGAAGGCCATGCCTTCGAGTTTGATTTCAGCCATGTTAAGTTAAAAACTAGTAGTTAGCAGTTAGCAGTTAAAGCGAAAAGCGAACAAATGATACCTTAGGTTGTTAGATTCAAATTGGTGCAAAGGAATGCTAATCTTAAGACATCCCCAAGCCTCCTTCCTTTTAATAAGGGCAAGGTGCAGCCTTTTAGATACTAAGGCAAAGTATATTATACTTGAGTTGCTAACTTTTAACTACTAACTGCTAACTTCTCGTTTCTCCCTTATCTTTGCCCTTCCTTAATCAAAAGAAAGACCTATGTCTGTGAAAACCAGTGTTAAGACGGATCAATACCAGGGCCATGACTACTACAATCTGGATGAACTGCTCAGTGAGGACCATTTGCTGGCCCGTGAGGCGGTGAGAGCATGGGTCAAGCAGGAAGTGAGCCCGATCATCGAGGATTACTCCAACCGGGCAGCGTGTCCGACTCATTTATTTAAAGGATTGGCTGAAATAGGAGCCTTTGGGCCTAGTCTGCCGGTCGAATACGGTGGTGGCGGCATGGATGAGATGGCTTATGGCGTCATCATGCAGGAACTGGAGCGTGGAGATAGCGGGGTCAGGTCAATGGCTTCTGTCCAGGGTTCCCTGGTCATGTACCCTATCTACAAGTATGCCTCTGAAGAACTAAAGAAAAAATATCTCCCCAAACTGGGAGCCGGGGAAATGATCGGTTGTTTTGGGCTTACTGAACCTGATCATGGATCCAATCCTAGCGGTATGGTCACCAAAATCGTTGATGATGGTGATGCCTATATCCTCAATGGAGCCAAGATGTGGATCACCAACAGTCCGGTAGCTGACCTGGCTGTCGTATGGGCCAAAGATGAATCGAATACGATCCGTGGCATGATTGTAGAAAGCAGTTGGAAAGGCTTCTCTGCCCCTGAAATCCACGGAAAATGGTCATTAAGGGCTTCCATCACTGGCGAACTCGTGTTTGAAGATGTACGCGTACCTAAGTCCCATGTATTTGAAGTCAAAGGCTTGAAAGGCCCGTTAGCCTGTCTTTCAAAAGCCAGATATGGCATCGCATGGGGTGCTATTGGTGCCGCCTTAGATTGTTATGACAGTGCCCTGCGCTATTCCAAGCAGCGTGAGCAATTTGGAAAGCCGCTCGCAGGATTCCAACTGACCCAGAAGAAACTGGCTGAAATGATCACTGAGATCACCAAGGCCCAGCTCCTGACCTGGCGATTAGGAGCCCTCGCCAATGCGGGCAGGGCGACCCCAGCCCAGATTTCGATGGCCAAGCGCAATAATGTCAATATGGCGCTTGAGATCGCACGCGAAGCCAGGCAGATCCATGGAGGTATGGGGATCACTAATGAATATCCGGTCATGAGACACATGATGAATCTGGAGACCGTGCTGACCTATGAAGGCACTCACGACATCCATCTGCTGATCACCGGACAGGATATCACTGGAATTAATGCCTTTTCTTAACGAAAACCTAAACCGGTTTCAAATACGTAGAGAGATACACCACAGTGGTCTAATAATCCGTTAATCCGGTTGTTCCTCTAAAACAAATAGAGTAATTTTTCGGTATCTGATGTTAGTACACGAAAACAGAAAAGGACTTTCATAATGGTTTATAAGGGTTTTCTCTTCGCATTAGGCATCTTAGCCGGCTGTGCATCTGCTCCTCTCCTTGCGCAGGAAACGATCAGATTGCAGAATCCATCCTTTGAAGATATGCCACACAGAGGCTCTTCTTCAGGACCATCTGTCAGGGGATGGCTCGATTGCGGACTCAGTAAGTTTCCTTCCGAAAGCCCCCCTGATATCCATCCGGTAGCTGACAATGCCTGGGCTGTAGCCATGAATGCCTATGATGGCAATACCTACCTGGGACTGGTGACCAGGGCAAATGACACCTGGGAATCGCTCTCCCAGGCTTTAACTATACCCATCCAGGGTGGCGTCTGCTATTCCTTTACCGCTTTCCTGGCCAGGTCTACAGAATATAAGAGTGCAACTGCCAAGACCCAGAAACTGGGGACTAACGAACTGGAAAATTTTGTCAGGCCGGCCGTATTACTCATCTGGGGAGGAAACTCCTTTTGCGACAAAGCAGAACTCCTGGGCGAGTCTCCCGCCATATCAAATGAAACCTGGAAGAAATACCAATTTACTTTCCAACCCCAAAAGACGCATAAGTACATCACCATAGAGGCCTTTTACAAGACTCCAATCCTTGAAGCCTACAATGGCCATGTATTGGTGGACGGACTCTCCGATATCGTACCTGTAGCTTGCCCACTGATTCCACAGGATCTCATCGCCAAAGTATCTGACCCGCCTGCAAAAAAAGAAGTCGTGTCCAATTCAGGTAGCAGTTCATCCAGTGGCACAAAATCTTCCAGTGGTGCCGGATCAACGTTAAAGTCAGGGACGATGTCTTCCGGTCAGAAATCATTTACCCCAACCTTGTTGAAAGAACTCGACCCGGCGAAGATGTTTGTCGGACAGAAAATCAGGTTGGAAAATCTCTATTTCGATACGGATTCTGTCAATCTGAATCCGGATTCCTATAAAGTGCTGGACGAATTGGCGGATTATATGAAAGCTTATCCAAAGACGGTGATTGAAATAGGCGGCCACTCCAACACAGTTCCCCCGGAAGATTATTGCATGCGCCTGTCTATCCAACGGGCGAGGTCAGTCCAGGAATACCTGATATCCCAGGGGGTTCCTGCATCGAGGCTACAGTACAAGGGATATGGCAAGTCTGAACCGATCATCGCGTATGACAAATACAATAAAGAAGCACGGTTGAAAAATCAGCGGGTGGAGATCAAGATCCTCTCACTGTCGTGAGATGGGATATGTGAGACAGTGAGAGCGTAAGATGAGTGAGTGGGGGTATGGGCATGGTGCATCCGCCACACACCAAAAATAAAAAGATAAGTTTCGATACATACCATCAAAAAAAGTAGAGACGCAATTGATCGCGTCTCTACTTTTTTATTATGGGGCGATGACATACTTGTTGTACTATGATCTGCGACACATCCGGCACTTAAGATAGCCGTTGTACTTCAACTCTATTTCACCTTTATTTTTTCGCATTTCATTCCGATACGCTCGACGTCTTTCCAGAATCCCGGATAGGATTTACTGACTACATCAGGATCCTTGATGATGACCGGATGTATACACCCGAGCGGAACAAAGGCCATCGCCATGCGGTGATCTTCGTAGGTGTTAAACTTCGCCCTGTCTTTCCATTTGGCCTTGCCGACGACGATGACGGTGAGATGGTCAGCTTCCTCCTTGACGAGGAGCTTGGTCTTCACTCTTTCGAGTTCGGTATACATCGCCATGATGCGGTCACTCTCCTTGATGCGCAGGGTCTGTAGCCCGGACAATACCCCTTTTATGCCAAGTCCTGCAAGCGTAACCATCACCGTTTGTGCGATATCAGGACAGCGGGAAAAATCATATTTAAATTCTTTCAGCTTTTCCTTGATTCCCTTTTTCCGGATGAGGATACCATTTTCAGTGATGGTAGTTTCTACGCCCAGTTGCGCGTAGATTTCCTTAGTCACCACATCTCCTTGTATACTATCCGTCTTAAGTCCTTCGATGCTGATCTCCGCGCTTTCGGCAAGGGCCGCCATGGAATACAAATAGGAAGCTGATGACCAGTCCCCTTCGACCGAATAGTCCTTGGCCTTATATTCTCCATGTTCGATGCGGATCGTATTGTCAGTCCAGTGATGCGACACGCCAAAGTATTCCATCATCGCGAGCGTCATATGGATATAGGATGCAGAGACAGGCTCACCCGTCAGATGAACGGTAAGCCCTTTGGGCAGCATGGGAGCGATCAATAACAATGCGGTCAGATACTGGCTGCTGATGCCCGCCTGGAGGGTCACTTCATTTACTTTTTTCCCAAGCCCCTTGACCGGCTTGACCTTTAGCGGTGGGAATCCTTCCTTGTTGAGATACGTGATATCCGCCCCAAGCGTCTGCAAAGCTTTTACCAGCGGGCCAATAGGCCTCCTGCGCAGTTGCTCTGAAGCATCAATAGTGACTTCGCGATCTCCGAGACAAGCCCTCGCTACCATAAACCTGTAACTGCTGCCTGCATGCCCGCTATACAAGACCTCATCTGTGGAAGCCAGCATAGCTATGAGTGCATCAGTATCATCACTGCTACTGAGCCGGTGGATTTCGAACGGCTCCTTGCAGAGAGAACGAATGACCAATGCTCTGTTTGAAATACTTTTGGATGGTTCCAGTATGACCGTTCCGCTCAACTTCTGCTGAGGTAACGATAATCGGTTGACGATTGGCATAGTTGTTTATTCTTCCTCCCCTTTTTTCTGCTCAGCAATCCTTCTTTTCTCAGCGTCCTTGTCAAATGCGATAATAATATCCCTCACTAACCGATGACGCACGACATCGTCAGCACTCAGCCGCACTGTAGCGATTCCTTCCAGATGTCCGAGGAGATCAATTGCTTTCCTAAAACCTGAATGAACACTTCTGGGCAGATCGATCTGTGACAGGTCACCGGTGATAATACACTTGGCTGAAGGGCCGAGACGCGTCAGGAACATCTTGATCTGACCTTCCGTAGCATTTTGTGCTTCGTCGAGGATGATAAACGCATTGTCAAGCGTACGTCCACGCATATAGGCCAGCGGAGCCACTTCGATGATCCGGTTTTGCATGAAGTAATTGAGCTTGTCGATCTGGATCATGTCATCGAGCGCATCGTATAATGGCCTCAGGTATGGATCTATTTTTTCTTTAAGGTCACCAGGCAGGAATCCAAGATTTTCTCCGGCTTCTACTGCAGGACGGGTGAGGATGATCTTCTTGACCATGGCATTTTTCAATGCCCTTACCGCAAGTGCAACTGCTGTGTACGTTTTGCCAGTCCCGGCCGGGCCTACAGCAAATACCACATCGTTGAGATCACAGGCGGTCACCATTTTCTTCTGGTTCTTGGTCTTGGCCTTTATGGGCTTACCTGTCCTGCCATAGAGGATCACGTGATCAGAAACACCTGAATCTGATGGGCCTTCAGGCTCAAAGGTATGCGTACCTGCAAGGAGATCTTCCAGGGTATCCATTGGCAGGGTTTTCTGGTCCTTGAGAATCCGGAGCATCATTTCAAACTTGTCCTTGGCGCTTTGGGCGTGTTTCTTCTTGCCGGTCAGTTTGACCTGGTCGCCCCTGGAAGTCACCACGACATCTGGAAAAGCTTTTCGGAAGAGGTTGAGTTTACTGTTGTTCTGTCCAAATAATTCAAGAGGATCTACATCCTCTACCGTCAAAACAATCTCACTCAAGATCTTGTCTTTGGTCTTTGATTCTGTTTGTCCGATGATATCTTTTGGTTTTGATTTCGTCAAATCTAACAATTAAGGAGTTACTGATACCTGTGCAGGCTGATAAATTTACAATTTTTTGTAATATGTTTGGGCATCGCGACGACCACAGCACAATTGCCTTTATGATCAAACGGATAGTACAGATGGAAATATTGCCCGGCAGGGAAGGCCA
>WBZX01000463.1_pt1 | contig 36939 bp, 24 predicted proteins | sample 5204211 | NCBI WGS metagenome assembly WBZX01 (sample SAMN12344362, study PRJNA552823) | activated sludge metagenome | biome: Activated sludge suspended growth; feature: Nitrification reactor; material: Wastewater; isolation source: activated sludge from nitrification reactor of wastewater...
GTGATTTCAACGCTAGCCGAGGTGAGCGTATACGTGGCGCCGCCTTGTCCGGTCAGGGTCAGTTTGGTGACATCGATATCGTTGGCAGCGCCTACTGTGGCAGTCATGTTGGTGCCGGTTACTATCAGGTAATTATCACCGGCGTCGTAAGTGGCAGACGTGATGGTGGGAGTGAGTGCCGGTTGAAAAACAAAGTTTCCATACACCATGCCAAATTGACCGGGAAAATCCTTGTAGTTAAATGTTCCGCTTGAGATATGACGGATACGCACTTCATCCACATTATCAAAAGCAGTGGATAAACTGATGGTCTGGAATTCTGTCGTGCCGGCGGTCTTCAACGGAATAGGGTCTTCACTGGTAACTTGTTTTCCATCCCGGTATCCAAGAATTTCTACTGTATCTAAGCTACCTTTTGCTTCACTGATATCTATTGAGACCAAATCAAACTCGTCGCCCTTTACTGTGGCAAATGCAAACCAGGTCCCCGTTTTGTAGCTACTGTCATCACGAATGATTATTCCGGATGGATACCCATATAGATATGAAGCATCCCATAGACCATCTCTTTTATCCGACATCAATTTTAATGAAGTGAAATCTTGGTCAGTATCCGAGTCGGTCAGTTTGATGGTTAAATCGCTATAGCCTTTTGTTGCTTTGGTATAACTGTAAACTGATACATCAGTTTTTGCGCTGGATAATTCCTCTGCATCAAACGAAATGGTTTCAGTCGCTAAGATGCCGACATAATTGTCTAATGCATTTTGTGCAAAAATCTGCGAATGATGGATTTGTCCATAATGGAATGCGAGTTCCCAGTTTCCTCCGAGAGATTTAGCACCGGTCAGATCGACAGAAGCGGTGATACTTGCTTGGATCGTTGCGCTTAGCTGGCGGATGAATTGTTGCCCGATAGCGCCTTTGGCCACATGGCAGCCGTACAGTACAACTTCTGCTGTTTCTGAGAGCGCGTTGCGCCAGGATTGTAAAGCAGGCTGGTAGGCAGCGAATGAACTGCGATTCAACGCGACGTTGCCAAGCATCACTTCGGCTTGATTGCCATGAGACAGGATATGGACACTGTCTACATTGGAAGATTGATTCAGTACGTCAGTGATTTGCTGTACACCATCCTGATCGGTATTGAGTATGACAACTTTTGTTCCCGCTTTAACGCCGTTAATCAGAGTTTGGTAATCGGCTACGCCACTGTCAATGAATAAAATAGATTGTTGAGGTTGTATTGTTTGGATATTTATAGCCTTATGTATAATACCTATTAACAATTTATTTTTCCCACAGATAATAGAGGAATATTCCTACAGAATGGTGCATTCTAACAATGTGTGAATCTGCTGATTATGTTAATGTGACGTGCTTTACGCCTCTTATTCCATTGGGAATAGAGGTTGATCCAGATAATCTTTGATAAATCGGCAATGCGGATAGTTTTCCAAAGGCCTATTAAATCTGGATGTACATAAACGCGATTGCAGTATTATTTAGCAGCGCTTAAGTCAGATATCAGGATGAAAAGACAGGAAATTTATATTTGTGATGGGATACTTTTTACTAACTTAACGGGTGTTTTTTGGTTGGTGCAGAACAAAATAATTTCTCAATCTCAATGGTCAATTGCCTCTCCGTATTAATATAATCAATAGATTGTGTGTCTATAACACAATGATCATTGTTTCTGGATGATTCCGCTAACTGGGTTGCTAACGCATGTGTTTGAAGGTGCAATGCAGTTATGCCTTGGTACCAGGAAGTAGCGCCGAATCGTTGTTGGCCTTCACCTTCCAGCCATTGACTGAGCAAGCAATCGGATAATTTGATCGGATTGGGTGTTGATCGCTCGCCGTTCAAATGGGTTGAATCTGACATCAGAGCAGCGTCATGGGCTACCTTGGCGAATAGTAACGATAGGTCATCATGATTGACGATGGGTACCAATAACCAGTCAGGATCAGGCCGCCAGGCGGATAGCCACGCTGGAAACGCTTCCGTCGGCATAGGCTGGGCAATACCATATCCTTGCCCTAATTCGCAACCAAGGCTGATGAGTAAACGATGATGCTGAGCGGTTTCAATGCCTTCCGCAACTACATTGCGGTGAAACACGCTTGCCAGATCTAATACGCCTTTAATGATTGCCAGATCTTCCTTATCCTTAAGCATATCGCGTACAAAGCTTTGGTCGATTTTGATCAAGCGGATGGGTAACCGTTTAAGATAGCTCAGTGAAGAATAGCCCGTTCCAAAATCGTCTAATACAAACCCGACGCCGATTTTATTGCATGATTCAATCAGATTTGTGACATGAGTAATGTCTTCCAGAGCACTGGTTTCCAGAACTTCCAGCTCTAGCTGATGCGGTTGAACATGGGGATGATTTTCTAGGCAGATAGATAATTTAGTAAAGAAGTCAGATTGTTGTAGTTGTTGTGCGCCGACATTGACGCTAATTTGCATATGGATATCCATCGTCTGCCATGTTTCGATTTGTGTGAGTGCAGTATCGATAACCCACTCACCCAACTCAATATTGAATGGGTGATTTTCCAGGTTCGGCAAGAAGGATGCCGGTGCCAGTAATCCTTTTTCCGGATGTTGCCAGCGGATTAAAGCTTCGACACCAAAGACATGTCCTGTACGCAAATTGATCTTGGGTTGATAGTAGAGGACAAATTCCCGTTGATCCAAGGCCAGTTTAATACGTTTAAGATTGAGGTTTTGGTTCCGAATCAGTTGGTCATGCGCCGCATCAAAGAAGTGAAAGCGATTTTTGCCAGCCAGTTTTGCTTCATACATTGCTTGGTCAGCCTGGCGCAGTAGCAAATCGGGAGATGCGTCTTCGTCTTGTGGGTAAAGGCTGATGCCGATGCTGGCAGTGATGTTGAGGGTTTGTTCATTAATGACGATGGGTTTGGTTACAGAGGTAAGAATACGGCGAACAAATGGTTCGCAGTCTGTTTTTGAGTTAAGGCTTTGGAATACTGCAATAAACTCATCGCCACCAATACGCGCCAGGGTGTCTACTTTACGAAATGAGTATTTCATATTTTTAGCAATGTTAATCAGCAGTTTATCACCAGTTTCATGGCCATATCGATCATTGATGGCTTTAAAGCCATCCAGATCAATAAAGACGACAGCAATGAATTTGTTTAGTCGTTTTGTGAGTGCCATAGCTTGTTGTAGCCGTGTAGTCAGTAGCACGCGATTGGGCAAACCGGTTAAGATGTCATAATGAGCAAGATGTTCAAGTTCACGTTGATGGGTTTTTATATAGGTAATGTCGGTAAAAATTCCCACAAAATGACGAGTTTCGCCATCCTTGCTAAGAATCTGACTGATATTGAGCAAAGCGGCATATACTTCACCATTTTTGCGACGATTCCAGATTTCTCCATACCAATGTCCTTTTCCGTCCAGGGATTGATACATACTGGCGTAGAAATCTATACTGTGTCGATCGGATTTAAGGATACCCGGTTTTTTGCCTATGACGTCATCGTGCTCATAACCGGTGATATACGTGAAAGCGGCGTTGACATTAATAAGAATGAAATCGGCATTCATAATCATGATGCCTTCACGGGCGTGTGCGAACACCCCGGCAGCTAATCTGAGCTGTTCTTCAGCATTCTTTTGTTGGGTAATATCACGAACTGTTGCTTGCAGACATAATTCACCATTGATTTCAGAGCGGCTCAGCATCACTGTTGCCGGGAAGGTATCCCCATGCAAACGTTTGTGTATCCATTCAAAATAGTGAAAGCCATTACGTATGGCCAATTCAGTGACTTGCTGCAGTTTATCCTGCAATAAAGCCTGATCATTCTGCTTTTCCGGAAAGAGATCCAGCGGTTCCAGTAAAGCAAATGTTTCTAAATCGGGCACACCGAACATTTCCAGAGCGGCGGAGTTGCAGGTGACTAATTTCAATGGATTCGCCCTAAATATTATCATGGCATCATAAGAGCCTTCAAACAGGGTACGGTAACGAGCTTCGCTCTCACGTAATTGATTTTCCGCTTGTTTCTGTTCGGTAATATCCAGATGCGTGCCGATGATGCGCCGGGGTGAAAGGGGTCTGCCTTGACTATCGTGCGCCAAGATGCCTCGTGACAGAATGTAAATCCAATGACCTTCTTTATGGTGCATACGAAATTCCGCTCTGTAAGTATCCAGGCGTCCTTCCAGATAACCATTGAGCAGTGCCAGTGCCTTTTCCCTGTCTTCCGGATGTACCAGCATTGTCCAAGTATCAAGATCCGACGTGAATTCATCGGGGTCGTAGCCCAGCATTTCTTTCCAGCGTGGCGAGTAATAGACGGTTTGTGTTTCCAGGTTGAAATCCCAAAGACCATCATTAGCGGCTTGGAAAGCATGGGATAAGCGTTCTTCACTACAGCGCAATGCCAATTCAATTCGTTTTTGCTCTGTAATGTCCCGTATTGAACATTGCAGGTAATCCTCTCCGTTGGATTGCATGCGGGTCAGCAACACCATGCAGGGAAACTCTTCTCCATTTACTCGCTTGTGCCGCCACTCAAAATAGTGCGATCCTTCGCGTAGAGCTATTTCAATCATAGCGAACGCGGCATCCATGGAAGGACGTCCGTCCGGTTGTCGCTCGGGTGACAGGTTCCAGTGATTTAGTTCCAAGGTTATAAAATCCATAATCTCGGATAAACCGAACATCTTGACAGCTGCCGGATTGGCGATCTGAAACTCCCATGTCGGCGGGATAATGATCAACTGAGCATCATGCGATTCTTCAAACAGGCTGCGATAATGAATCTTGATGTTTTTCAGTGACAGTTCGGCCTGCTTGCATTCGGTAATATCAGTTAATATGGCGCAAATAACCGTTTCTTGCCAGAACGCATCATGCAGCGGGAATTTGGAGCAAATGAGATAACGTTGGTATTGAGGAAGATTCAAATAATCCTCGTACTCAATAGTTTTCCCAGACTGTATTACCTTATGATCATTTCGATTCAGGATGGCGGCAATATTTTTAGGAAAAAGCTCGGTGCAAGTCTTGCCTAAAATATGATTGCGTTGAAGGTTAAAAATTATTTCGAATTTTTTGTTTACAAACAGAAATTGATTAAGACTGTTCTTAATATAGATGATCAAATCGCTATGTTCGATGATGTCAATAAGGTATCCGGGATTCTTCATCAGATATACTCAGAAGGGAACTATGCAAGCGATATGGGCGTTATTCGGTTTTGTTAGGTCCGGTTTCAGCGATTGATAAAACGTGATTTGTGTAGATCAGCCGATAAAGTTGTCGGAAATTGAGCTGGTTTCATGTAGGAAAGTTGAATAGAAGAATTCCTACATTTAGGGTAGATAAATATTAATGTCATGATTTTAGATATAGACTTTATTTAGTAACTGATATCGTTTGAGACATCGCTATAAGGTTCGATTACGCATTGCAGCGAGTTGCGTAAAATGCCTCAATACCTCGAGTGCAACTTGGGTATTATAATATTAATATGCCTTATTTGTAGGAATTATCCTAATTTTATGATGCCTTTTTTCTTAACGTGACTTTGTTTGCCTCCGTTTATTATGTGTTTCTCTGTAAGAAATCTCGGTGTTGTGTACTAAAGATAAGATAACAATGCGATGAAATTAGGCGACCTGAAAAACTGGACAGACTATTGGGAACAGTTGCGGGAGACACTGTTGGAACCCAAAGTTGACAACGAGCTGCTGGAGCAATCGTTGCGCGAAGCGCGCGTCAGGATGCCGGTGCCTGTGTTATGGTTATTGGGTAAGACGCAGGCTGGCAAGACCTCGATCATCAGGGCGTTGACCGGTAGCGCAGCGGCTGAAATCGGCAATGGTTTTCAGCCGTGTACGCGTCACTCCCGTTTTTATGATTTTCCTGATGAAGTACCCGTGGTGAGATTTCTGGATACGCGCGGTTTGGGTGAGGTTTCCTATGATCCCGATGACGATATTCATTATTGTGAGTCTCAGGCGCATTTGCTGATTGCCGTGATGAAAGTGGCTGATATCAACCAAACAGCGGTGTTTGAGGTATTGCATACCATCCGCCAGCATCATCCCGAATGGTCTTTGTTGATTGTACAAACCGGCTTGCATGAACTTTATCCAGGTGAGTGCGGGCACGTGCATCCCTGGCCTTATGGCGATGATCCACTGCCGGAAACAGTTCCGATGGATGTGCGTCGTGCGATAAGGGCACAACGTGATGGATTTAAGCAATTACTCGGTTTTGCACCGGTGCGCTGGGTGGCGGTCGATCTGACACTGCCTGAAGATGGATTTGTACCGCCGGATTATGGTCTGGAAGCATTGTGGCAAGCGATTGAAACGTTATTGCCGTTGGGTTTGCAGCACCAGTTGAGTGGTGACAAGGAAGTGCATGATTTGTATGAGCGTACCGCACATCAACATATTGTGGGTCATGCGGTTGCAGCGGCAGGGTTAGGTGCATTGCCTGTCGTGGATCTGGTTGCCGTATCGGCTGTGCAGGCGAAACTATTGCATAGTCTGGCGATTCTCTATGGGCAGCGTTGGGATAAAAGTACCGTCACAGAATTTCTCGGATTGGTCGGCGCGGGGATTGCATCCAGCTATCTCACACGACTGCTGAGTCGTACGGTGGTCAAGGTGATTCCCTTCTGGGGGCAGACCATAGGAGCGTTATGGAGCGCCAGTTCCAGTGGTGCCACTACGTATGCGTTGGGCAAAGCTGCCATCTATTTCTTTGTCAGGCGCAAGGATGGTTTGAATGTTGACCCTAATGTATTGCGCCGGATCTATGCGGAAGAGTTGGAACGCGGCGCCGCCATACTTAAAGACCGTCTACGAGGTAAATCCGAATGAAAAAGCCGTTGCCACGCTTTGATCCGCTACGATTGTTGGTATTCATCCTACTGATATTACCTTTATTGGCATTATTTGGTTTTGGCATGCTGTGGTTGTGGCAAAGCAATAATCTACAGTATTGGCTGATTGCCATGGTGGTTTGCGGTGGTTTGGGTTACGGTCTGCAGCAATGGTTGGTGCATCGCGAACGTCAATTATTAACAGATGTGATTACCGAGCCCAATCCGGATTGGCCACCGAGTGCCGATGCGGTTTGGCAACAAGTCGAGGCATTGGCGGAAACATGTAATCCCGAGGATTGGCCGCTTGAACAAGGAACCTGGATGCTGGAATTGGGGCAACGAACGCTGGAGACCGTTGCGCACAGCTATCATCCGGATGTGGAAAAACCGTTGCTGGAATTGACTGTGCCGCATACCTTGTTCATTATCGAACGGGCGAGTCGCGACTTGCGTCGAGATGTCGCCGAAAAAATACCTTTCAGCAATCGTCTGACTATTGGGGATCTGCTGCGCATGCAGCGATGGAAAGCTAAAGCTGAACAAGCATTTAATATTTATCGTGCCGGCAGCATGATTATCAACCCCGTCAATGCGTTGCTGGGAGAGGCTTGGCGGCATTTGCGCGCGCGCAGTTTTGATCATGCCAGGAATGAGTTGCATCGTTGGTTTTTACGTGCCTATATCTGTAAGGTGGGTTACTACGCCATTGATCTTTATAGTGGACGTTTACCGTTGGATGATGAGGAGCCGACGGCATCTCCAACACCGTTATCCAAAGCGGATATCCAACAGGTTGAAGCAACAACAAAGATCATCGCGGAACCATTGCGTATCCTTGTTTTAGGCCGCGCCGGCTCGGGTAAATCCAGTTTGATCAATGCCTTGTTTGGGGAGCTTACGACAGGCACCGATATACTGCCTGACACCACTCAGACGCTTAAACCGTTCGCTTTACTCCGGGAAGGATTAACCGAAGCACTGATTTTCGATAGTCCGGGGTGTGATAATCCGTTGTTTGACAGAAAACAAATGCTCGCGGCAGCTGAAAATGCTGACTTGATTCTTTGGATTAGTCCGGTCAATCGTCCGGATCGGCAGGTGGAACGCGATTGTTTGGATGCTTTGCGTGCTTCCCAGACTGCACGGATGGATCGCCGTTCACCGCCTTTGCTGGTTGTGGCCAGTCATATTGATCGTTTGCGTCCGGTGAATGAATGGTGGCCTCCGTATGACTTGACGGACCGGTTGAATATTAAAGCGGCCAATATAAGTACCGCAGTACGTGCGATTGCCACTGATCTTGCTGTACCGGTTACGCAGGTTATTCCCGTCTGCCTGCTGGCGGGTAAAGTTTATAATGTGACGGATGCATTGTGGGCCGCTATATTGAATCATCAAGATGAAGCACTCAGAGTACGCTTGATGCGTTGCCTGGATGCAAGAAAACGCGACGAAGACTGGATTATATTGCGCCGCCAGATGGCAGGTGCCGGTCGGTTTTTACGGGATTTGCCGGAGATGGTGGGGAAGCATTCCGGACGGTAGCGCGTGTTGGCTGAATTGAGTCGGTTGTAATCATTGCAATCCTATTTTGCTTGCGTTGGATATGCGGTGAAATGTTAAACAGCAGCGTGGATTTCTACTATACTTTCGTTAGCTTTAATCTGGTATTGTGCAGTTGTAATTGAATCCATCAACCTCGTTGAGTAGATAAGTGAATCGTGTCTTACACGTACCCTCCCTGTTTCTTTTGCTGAATTTGATAGCATTGGCGATTGTTCCGGAGCGCGCGCAAGCGCAGTACTGGTGGAATGCGAGCCGTGAGCCGGTCGGATTGGCGCCGGATCCTGCCGCAACGCCGGAAGCGATTGTTCAGGTCTATGGCGCGCGTGCCTATAGCTGGCGCGGCTATTTGGGGATTCATACCTGGATTGCAGTGAAGCCTACGCTGGCAAAATCATATACGATTTACGAAGTGATCGGATGGTTGCAACGCAGGAAAATGCCGGTAGTGGTGATCTACGAGAACGTACCTGATAGGCGCTGGTACGGTAATATGCCGGAGATATTGCTGGAAAAACGTGGCGACGGTGTGGATGCGCTAATTGAGAAAATTGATCAAGCCGCACGTAATTATCCTTACGCAAGAAATTACACGATTTGGCCGGGACCGAATTCCAATACCTTCACGGCATGGGTTTCTCGTGCTGTTCCAGAGCTACAACTGGATTTGCCGCCAACGGCGATTGGTAAGGACTATCTGGGTTATCGGATGGTTTCACAGGCGCCGAGCGGCAGCGGTTGGCAGATTTCAGTGTTTGGTTTGATGGGCGTACTGTTCAGTGAGGTGGAAGGGATAGAATTTAACTTTCTGGGGCTGTCTTTTGGTGTCGATCTGGATCCGCTGGCGATTAAATTGCCATTGGTAGGGCGCAAGGAGCTTGATTCTGGTTCCAGCCAGTGATTGAGCCGTCGTTATGATCGTGAAACCTTGAATTTGCGACATTTAATTGATAATTATTCTTATTCATAATATAGTAAATAACAGTGATGTACCGAGTTTATGAACATTTTTCCTGGAAGTTTTGTTATGTCGAAATCTAATTTAAGTTGTTTTCTCGTGGTGATTTTTTGCCTTCTTTCTCTGCCTGTTACGCATCTGGCTCATGCGGAAGAAGTCGTCGTTTACTCTGCGCGCATTGAGCAGTTGATTAAACCGATGTTTGATGCATTTACTCAGGAAACCGGAATCAAAGTCAAATATACAACGGATAATGAAGGCGCACTGCTTGCACGGCTGGAAGCGGAAGGGAAAAATACGCCGGCTGATATGCTGATCACGGCGGATGCGGGTAATCTCTGGGCTGCTGCGCGAGCAGGATTGCTGAAGCCCGTCAAATCGGATGTGCTGGAGAGCAATATCCCGGCACATTTGCGCGATCCGCAGAACGAGTGGTTCGGTTTGTCAGTACGTGCACGCACACTGATTTATAACACTAAGAAAGTGAATCCTACGGAACTTTCAACCTATGAGGATCTGGCCGATCCTAAGTGGCGTAATCGTTTATGTTTGCGTACTTCGAAGAAAGTGTATAACCAATCCTTGGTGGCGATGATGATTGCCGAGCATGGTGAAGCGCAAGCGGAGAAGATTGTCCGGGGTTGGGTGGCTAACCTGGCAACAGATCCGCTGTCGGATGACACCCGGGCTTTGGAATTTGTCGCCGCTGGCAAATGTGATGTGACTTTGGTGAATACCTATTACTACGGCCGGTTGATGCAGAAAGATCCTAATCTGCCATTGGCGGTTTTCTGGCCAAACCAGAAGAATGATGGTGTGCATGTCAATATTTCAGGCGCGGGTGTCACGCGTCATGGTCGTAATGAGCAGGCTGCGGTCAAACTGCTGGAATTTTTGTCGTCCGATAAAGCACAAAATCTTTTTGCCGACGTGAATATGGAATATCCGGCCAATCCACAAATTAAGGTCGATCCGTTTGTTGCATCTTGGGGCAGCTTTAAGCAGAATCCGATGAATCTGGTGAAAGCCGGTGAATTACAGACAACTGCGGTGAAACTGATGGATCGTGCGGGTTACCGGTAAAAATGTGGAGTAAGTACACAGCACGATGTAATGCATCGGGGGGTAGCAAGAACCCTTCTCAAATAAGAATGCTTCTGCGCCGTCTTATTTCACTCGATTAATGGTTCTCTGGCGCTTGGTTCCCTTTATAGCGGCTGCCTTGGTATTGGCGCCTATTGGTGTGATCGTTTCATCACTGTTTGCACCTGTCACTGATATTTGGCAGCATCTGGTTGAGACTACGCTGCCGCTTTTGCTGATCAATACGTTCTGGCTTGCATTGGGGGTGATCACAGGCACTGCATTATTGGGGATCAGTCTGGCTTGGTTTACTGCTGTTTATGAATTTCCCGGGCGTCGTTTTTTTTCCTGGGCATTATTATTGCCAATGGCGATGCCTGCTTATGTGACGGCATTTGTCGCATTGGGTCTGTTTGATTTTACCGGACCGATACAGACCGCATTACGTGCTTGGTTGGATACGGATTTATCCTGGTTCCCGGATATACGCAGCAGGGCAGGCGTCATTGCGGTGATGACCTTGGCTTTCTATCCCTATGTTTATTTATTGGCACGAAATGCTTTTTTGAGCCAAGGCAAGCGTTCGTTAGAAGTGGCACAATCACTCGGCTTAAACCGTACGCAGGGTTTTTTTAAAGTGGTGTTACCCATGGCGCGCCCTTGGATAGCCGGGGGCATCATGCTGGTGCTGATGGAAACATTAGCGGATTTTGGTACGGTCGCAGTCTTTAATTACAATACGTTTACAACAGCGATCTATAAAGCATGGTTCAGTATGTTTTCCCTGCACGCGGCTTCCCAACTTGCTTCCTTGTTGATTATCATCGTTTTCGTGGTGATCGTTGTGGAGCAACAGTTCAGATTGCGCATGCGCTACGCGGAAAATAAAAGAACTGAACGGGCGCAGCGCATTCAGTTAACAGGTTGGCATACTTGGCTGGTTACTGGTTTTGTTTTGAGTGTGTTGTTTTTGGCATTTTTGTTGCCGGTTACACAATTGTGTATTTGGGCCATACAATCATTTACGCAAGATTATGATGTAGCCCGTTATGCGGAGTTTCTCTGGCATTCATTGTCATTGTCCGGCTTGGCAGCTTTGCTGATCTGTCTGGTTGTGATGGCCATGACCTATGCGGCACGGCGTTATCCTGGTGCAGCCACGCGTTATGCGGTGCGTACTGCGATCATTGGTTATGCATTACCCGGTACGGTTCTGGCGATCGGTGTGTATGTACCGCTTGCCTGGTTGGATGGACAACTCAGTGAATTAGCCTTGCAGTGGTTTCAAATTGAAACTGGGCAATTGATTCAAGGCACGCTGATGATCATGTTGATAGTCTATTTAATACGCTTTATGGCGGTCAGTCATTATCCGATTGATGGTGCGATGCAACGTATTACCCACAGCATTGACGAAGCGGCAATGAGTTTGGGGTTGCATGGTTGGACTATGATACGCAGAGTGCATATTCCGATATTGAAGCCGGGTATTTTTACGGCGGCTACCTTGGTGTTTGTGGATGTCATGAAGGAGATGCCGATCACGCTGATGACCCGCCCATTCGGTTGGGATACGCTGGCTGTTAGGATTTATGAGATGACTTCGGAAGGGCAGTGGGAACAAGCGGCTTTGCCCGCTGTGACGCTGGTATTGGCCGGATTGATACCGATTTTTCTGTTTATGCGCCAGACTGAAAACTAAATTGATGAGTACAGTATTGCTGCAATTGCATAATGTCCGGCAGGCTTATGGTAAGCAAGTCGTGATTCATGATTTATCCCTGGCATTGGATAAAGGGGATATTGGTTGTTTGCTGGGACCAAGCGGTTGTGGCAAGACCACAGCATTACGTTGTATTGCTGGTTTCGAGCGGGTATCCGCAGGTGAGATTCTACTCAATGGTATTTGTGTGAGCGGTGTGGATTTCTTTATGCCACCGGAACAAAGGCGGATCGGTATGGTTTTTCAGGACTATGCTTTATTTCCACATCTTGACGTGGTTGCCAATATCGGTTTTGGTTTACATCGGTTGACCAAAGCGGAGCGTGAACGGCGCATTGATGAACTGTTACAGGTTGTGCATCTGGTTGGCGTAGCTGGGAAATATCCGCATGAATTGTCGGGTGGCCAGCAGCAACGCGTGGCACTTGCGCGTGCGCTGGCACCTAGGCCGGAGCTATTGTTGTTGGATGAGCCTTTTTCTAATCTGGATGTCAGTTTACGTGAACGCTTAAGTATGGAAGTGCGTGAAATTATTAAGAGCCAAGGAATCACGGCTATTCTGGTCACTCACGATCAGGCCGAGGCATTTGCAATTGCCGACGAGATCGGCGTGATGCATCAAGGTGAAATTCAGCAATGGGATACTGCTTTTAATCTTTATCATCGTCCGGTCAATCGTTTTGTCGCCAATTTTATCGGTCAAGGTGTGTTTCTTCCGGGTAAGGTGTTGAATATACATCAGGTTGAAGTTGAACTGGGAATTCTGGAAGGGGAAGTGCCGCAACAATGTACGGATGGTTGTACGGTCGATGTGTTATTGCGCCCGGACGACATTGTGCATGCTGATAGCAGTTCTTTACAGGCAACCGTGGTTTACAAAGCATTCCGCGGTGCAGAGATTTTGTATACATTGCGTCTTGCGAGCGGGGCAAAAGTGCTGTCGCTTGTACCTAGTCATCATAATCATGTGATTGGCGAGAAAATAGGTATCCGACTTGAGGCTGACCACATTGTGGCATTTAACCAGCAGTTGTCGTCACAGTAATCCTGAAATGATAATGTGCACAAATTGCTGTTAATGATTCTTTGGCGGATTCAACTTTTAAGTCACTTTTCTGGAGAAATGGTACTTCCCTTTTAGCTCTTTTTTCTATAGCATAATGAGTCGGCAGTGTTTATACCTTTCTATTGAACTTTATTCCCAATACCCCCGTTAATTAAGATCTAAAAAATAATGTTGGGGTTTATTACGCTTAAAACTGAATTATTTAAATGAGGATTATATGAGTCAGCATATTCATTACGTTACTGATGCTAATTTTGAGGCAGAAGTCCTACAATCTGAAACACCTGTATTGGTAGATTACTGGGCAGAGTGGTGTGGTCCTTGTAAGATGATAGCGCCTATACTGGATGAGATTGCAAGTGAATATGGCGAGCGTCTAAAGGTGGCCAAACTGAATATTGATGAAAATCAGTTAACTCCGCCAAAGTATGGTATTCGCGGTATCCCAACTTTGATGCTGTTTAAGAATGGAAATATCGAAGCAACCAAAGTGGGTGCATTATCAAAATCACAATTGACAGCATTTATTGACAGCCACATTTAAACCCGTTAGTCTTACGGCATAAATTTGTGGGTTGTGTGGATTTGTAAAGGCCGCAATACCATTTAGTTATCCCATCTGTAACAACTTTCCTTCCAACGTCGCTATCTTTCACCTGAGTATTCTTTTTTCACGAGCTTCTTCATGCGCTTATCCGATCTAAAAAACCTACATGTAACAGAATTAGTAAAAATGGCCATCGAAAATGAAATTGATGGCGCTAATCGAATGCGAAAGCAGGATCTGATTTTTGCATTGCTTAAAAATCAGGCGCGTAAAGGTGAAAATATTTATGGTCATGGAACATTGGAAGTGCTGCAGGATGGTTTTGGTTTTTTGCGCTCTCCGGATACTTCATATTTGGCCGGTCCGGATGATATTTATATTTCTCCCAGTCAAATCAGACGTTTCAATCTACACACCGGGGATTCAATCGACGGCGAAATTCGTCCACCCAAAGATGGTGAACGCTATTTTGCGTTGGTAAAGGTTGATAAAGTTAATAATGAGCCGCCAGAAAATTCCAAACAAAAAATCCTGTTTGAGAATCTAACGCCACTATTTCCTGACGAGCGGCTGGTACTTGAACGTGACATTAAGGCTGAAGAGAATATTACCAGTCGTATTATCGATTTGATTGCGCCCATTGGTAAAGGCCAACGTGGTTTGCTGGTTGCCAGTCCAAAATCCGGTAAAACCGTCATGTTGCAGCACATCGCACATGCGATTGCGGCTAATTATCCGGATGTGATTCTGATGGTGTTGTTGATTGATGAACGTCCTGAAGAAGTGACCGAGATGATTCGTTCTGTCAGAGGGGAAGTGATTTCCTCGACGTTTGATGAATCCGCCATGCGCCATGTGCAAGTAGCCGATATGGTGATTGAGAAAGCCAAGCGCCTGGTAGAACATAAGAAGGATGTCGTCATATTGCTTGATTCGATCACACGACTGGCACGCGCTTATAATACGGTGGTACCTGCATCCGGGAAAGTATTGACCGGTGGCGTGGATGCTAGTGCATTGCAACGTCCCAAGCGTTTCTTTGGTGCTGCCCGTAATATCGAAGAAGGAGGGTCGTTGACTATCATTGCGACCGCGTTGATTGATACAGGATCACGCATGGATGACGTAATTTATGAGGAATTCAAGGGTACCGGTAATATGGAAATCCATCTTGACCGGAAAATGGCTGAGAAGCGTATTTATCCTGCCATTAATGTCAATCGATCGGGTACACGTCGAGAAGAATTATTAATTCCACCCGATGTTTTACAAAAGATCTGGGTGTTGCGTAAATTACTGCATCCCATGGATGATATGGATGCGATGGCGTTCTTATTGGATAAAATTAAGGCAACTAAGAGTAATTCTGATTTTTTTGATTCGATGCGGCGAGTTTAAGTGCGGATTTTGATAGTTGCACCAATACGCACATTAAAGGATAATCACGGCTTTTTAATGTTCCCCTTGGGAACTGAATAATTGAGGATATTGGCAATGAAGGCAGACATTCATCCGGACTACCAGGAGATAACCGTAACTTGCAGTTGCGGCAATGTTTTTAAGACACGCTCTACCATGAACAAGGCTTTGAATATTGAGGTATGTTCGATGTGCCACCCATTTTATACGGGTAAGCAGAAGATTGTGGATACGGCGGGTAGAGTCGAGAAGTTCCGTCAAAAATATGGCAAGCAAGCGGCTAAATAATCGTGTAAAGCTGGTATATTAATTTGATTGACTACAAAAGGTACTTTTTCAAGTTGCTTGGATAAACTGCTTTCTTGATTGTCCTGATTCTTGGTTTGAATCAGAGCGATTTTTTCAATAGTGCACAGCAAGCCAGATAGTCTCATTATCTGGGTCTGTCCATGCAACTTTGTGTTTTTTATGAGAGGGAATGTTAATAAAATCCCCCTCACCGAGGTGTATGGACGATTGATCTTCAAAAGACAATATCGCTTTTCCTTTCAGAACGATTACCCACTCATTTTTTTCCTGATCGTACCAACCGGATTCCGGGGATTTCTGGCCTTTTGAGACAATTCTTTCTATTGTTACCGTATTGTTCTTGATCAGAAGCTCAAACAACTCTTTTCCTGAGTTATGAGGAATATTTGAGAAAATGTTTTGTGATTTCATCTGATATTATCCGGCAAGATTGCTTAATATTTTTTGTTCATTGTAAATTGGATTAAGTCCTTGCAAAACGGCGGATTCAAGAACTAACCATCACAGTTAAGCGCTATTGAAAGCAAGTCTACTGAATAGTCTATCGTCACCAATTAATCGCGAAGGGTTGTACATGGTGTACAGGAATTCTATTACCTGCATCGATGGATTTAAAGGTTCTTCACAAAGTTTATAGGAGAGCCTATTATGCAGCGCACATCGTCCACCGGTACATTACAAGCTCAAATTTTGTTAGCTGTGGATTGCGCAGGCCGATTTAACGTCATCTATGTCGCTACTACTGGCCATAGGCAGGAAAACAATTACTGATGTTGGATTTTGTAAAGATGGACAAGGAAGGGTTTTAACAAATGATGCATGTCGATTATTAATATACTCATTATTAATTGGAGTGAGTGGTTACTCAGGCTTTTTCATCTTGCAAGAATGACGTTTGAAAATGTGTAGGTAATTGATTAAGTGGGGTGACTGATGGGGCTCGAACCCACGACAACCGGAATCACAATCCGGGACTCTACCAACTGAGCTACAGCCACCACAAAAAAGAAAAAGACTTGTTATTTACACAATACACAAACTCTGAATTGAGCAATGTATCCACGCGATATAGAATTTGTGGCATGCCCGACAGGGATCGAACCTGTAACCCCCAGCTTAGAAGGCTGGTGCTCTATCCAATTGAGCTACGGGCACCAAGTCGGACTTATTGTAAAACTTTAGAGCATAAATTGGTCGGGGTGGAGAGATTTGAACTCCCGACATCCTGGTCCCAAACCAGGCGCGCTACCAGGCTACGCTACACCCCGGAAAAGGCGTCACTATACCTTCTTAGGCATAAAACGTCAATTTCTTCGTGTCTACTTATCGCAATACGCTATTTTTAAAACACGAATAAAATTACAATGTGACAAATCCCACCTATTATTTTTAAACTTCATCTTATCGTAAGATATGCTGTGTACACTGAGCTGAAGAAATAACTTGTTGTATAATGCATTTTCTGATAATAGTATACAATTTTTTTGTACGCTGCCGGATTAAACAGGAGCCTTAAAAGATGCCACAAAAGCAACAAAGTAAACAGGTGACTCCCTATGAACTAAAAGCGGGTGAGGATTACATGAATCCAGATCAGCTGACGCATTTTCGCAAGATACTAGAAGATATGAAAATTGGATTAAGTCAGGAGATTGATCGTGCAGTGCATACCATGCAGGACGAAGCGACAGTTTTTGCTGATCCTAATGATCGTGCGAGTCAAGAATCTGATATGACGCTTGAGTTACGTAACCGCGATCGTGAACGTAAGCTTATCAAAAAGATTGATGAAATAGTTGGCAAAATAGATTCCGGGGATTATGGCTATTGTGAGAGTTGCGGCATAGAGATTGGATTAAAACGGCTTGAAGCTAGGCCGACAGCGACATTATGCATTGATTGCAAAACACTGGATGAAATGCGTGAGAAGCAAATAGCCAAGTAAGTTGTGGCGCATACTAGGTTTGCATTAGTGGTGGAAATAAAAAAACCCTGTTTTGTGTCGAACAGGGTTTTTTTATTTAATGGAATATAACAGAATAAGAAAACAACATTATTCTATATTTATGATGATTCTTCTGTAGTAGAGTCAGTAGTATCTTCATCAGCAGATAATGCTTTCATGCTTAGCCGCAGTCTTCCTTTATCATCAGCCTCAAGTACCTTGACGCGTACTTGTTGACCCTCACTCAGGTGATCAGAAACATTATTGACACGTTCATTCGCTATTTGTGAAATATGTAAAAGCCCGTCTTTACCGGGAAGAACACTGACAATAGCGCCGAAATCAAGTAGTTTTAACACTACACCATCATAAACCTTGCCAACTTCAACTTCGGCGGTAATATCTTCGATCCGTTTTTTGGCTAACTCTCCGCCTTCTGCGCTAACGCATGCAATAGTAACTTGGCCATCATCCGTGATATCGATAGTAGTGCCTGTTTCTTCTGTCAATGCACGTATGACAGCACCGCCTTTACCAATGACATCACGAATTTTCTCCGGATTGATTTTAAGCTTAATGATACGGGGCGCATGCACCGAAATATCTTCGCGAATCGAGGGCAATGCTTGCTTCATGATTTGCAGAATGTGCATCCGTCCTTCATGCGCTTGTATTAATGCCGCATGCATGATTTCTTTAGTGATGCCTTGAATTTTAATATCCATCTGCAATGCAGTAATACCTTTTTCAGTGCCGGCTACTTTAAAGTCCATGTCGCCCAGATGATCTTCGTCACCCAGAATATCGGTCAGTACAGCAAAGCGATTGCCGTCTTTGATGAGTCCCATGGCGATACCTGCCACATGAGCCTTCAATGGAACACCGGCATCCATGAGTGCCAAGCAACCGCCGCAAACCGATGCCATTGAACTGGAACCATTGGATTCTGTAATTTCGGATACGACCCGTAAGGAATAACCAAATTCTTCGGGCGAGGGCAGAACGGCGACAAGCGCACGCTTGGCAAGACGCCCATGGCCGATTTCGCGGCGTTTTGGCGTACCTACACGTCCTATTTCTCCGGTGGCGTAGGGTGGCATGTTGTAATGCAGCATAAAGCGATCGCTGTAATCGCCCTGTAGGGAATCAATTTTTTGTTCATCACGCGCTGTGCCCAGTGTTGCGACCGCAAGTGCTTGAGTTTCGCCACGTGTAAATAATGCGGAGCCATGTGTGCGAGGCAGTACGCCATTTCTGATGGTTATAGCTCTGACGGTACGTGTGCCGCGACCATCAATACGCGGTTCTCCATCCAGAATTTGATTGCGTACGATTTTAGATTCCAGCGTAAAGAAAGCTTCCTTAAAAGACTGCAAATCGGGTCCATTTTCGGTATCAACACCCAGCTCAGCAGATACACGCTGGCTGATCGCTTCGATCGCTTCAGAACGCGCTTGCTTCTGTTTTATTTTAAAAGCCTGGCGCAAATCAGTTTCTATCATGCCGGCAAGTTTTTCTTCAAGCACAGTATCTTTTGCAGGCGGCGTCCAGTCCCAGGCGGTTACACCAGCTTCATCCGCGAATTCATTGATCGCATTAATAACGGTTTGCATCTGCTCGTGGCCATACGTAACAGCTCCCAGCATGATTTCTTCAGACAACTCCATGGCTTCGGATTCGACCATTAGAACGGCTTTCTGCGTGCCGGCGACCACTAGATTCAATTGGGTGTCTTTAAGCTCTGAAACGGTTGGATTCAGTACATACTCATTATTAATATAGCCAACCCGGGCAGCGCCAAGAGGGCCATCAAACGGTATGCCGGAAAGGATCAGTGCTGCAGAAGTGCCAATGATGGAAGGAATATCTGCATCCACTTCATTGTCAGCGGACATGACAGTGGCGACGATTTGCACTTCATTATAGAAACCTTCGGGAAAGAGCGGGCGGATGGGGCGATCGATTAATCTGGAGGTAAGTGTTTCTTTTTCTGATGGACGGCCTTCTCGTTTAAAGAAGCTACCGGGTATTCTGCCTGCCGCATAAAATTTTTCCTGGTAATCCACAGTAAGTGGAAAGAAGTCCTGTCCAGGTTTCATGTTTTTTGCGCCAACTACGGTAACAAGTACTACGGTATCGTCCATTGTCACCATCACCGCGCCATGCGCTTGTCTTGCTATTTCTCCTGTTTCCAGGGTAAGTTGATGACGTCCGTAGGAAATACTCTTCTTGATAGGTTTCAATTAACAATCCTTTTCTGATAAATTTTTCCAAATGCCAAATCACAATCAATCCCTATTTCGGGATGATTGGTAATTTGCATGGAAAATGATCGACTTAATTTGCTGCCAGCCGGATTTACGGAAAGCATTTATTTGCGCAAACCAAGGCGCTCAATCAGCGTTTGATAGGTACCAACATTGCGGCGCTTAAGATAATCAAGCAACTTACGGCGACGGCTCACCATGCGTAACAGACCTCTACGAGAATGATGATCCTTGACATGTGTTTTGAAATGCCCGATCAAGTCATTGATTCGGGTGGTTAATAGCGCAACTTGGACTTCCGGAGAGCCAGTATCTCCATCGGCTCTTTGATAATCGCGCACTACCTGTGCTTTTTGGTCGATTGTGACTGACATAATAAATTATTTCCCAATTAAATTACCAGCGTAAAGAAGAGCCGGAATTTTACTCTTTAATATGGTTCTTGTCCAAACCAGATCAATAGGGTGGAAGAAAGCCGGTACAAAGCGCATGGATGCAAAGTATCCGGCCTTATTTGACCGGTTATAGGCCTTAAGCTTTATTTAGTATGCTGGCACGCTATGCCAATTGAGTTCGGGTAAAATCGAATAAGTATCGAGGTTTGGATGATAGCCCGCTTCTCTATCAAAGAAGCGGTCGTGAGTGACTTCTGAATCTACCCGGCTATTTATTAATTTGATCGAGGAAAAAATTGCTATGCCAAGCCGCATTATCTTCATTGATTCCCGTGTCGCCAACTACCATACTCTGATTACACAACTACCAGCCGGATCTGAGGTTGTTCTGCTAGATGCGGAACGAGATGGCGTGATGCAAATCGCTGCTGTTTTGCAAGGCAAAACGGATATTGATGCGATCGACATCATCTCTCACGGTTCTCCCGGCGCATTAACATTGGGCGCTGGTGAATTAAATAGCGCCAATCTAGCGGATTATGCTGAACCATTAGCCCAAATCGGCAAGCACCTCAATGATCGTGGCGATATTTTTCTGTATGGTTGTGAAGTGGCACAAGGAAAAGTAGGACAAGCTTTTATCAAACAACTGGCACAATTAGCCGGAGTAAATGTTGCCGCTTCAACCAATCTAACCGGTGCTGCTGACTTGGGTGGAGATTGGGTACTGGAAGCACAAATCGGTATGATTAAGTCGTCAATATTACAACTGTCCTACAACGGTATCTTGGCAATTATCACAGGTACGATTGGCGATGATGTATTAACTGGAACTGCTGCTGATGACACACTGACCGGTGATTCAGGCAACGACACACTTGTCGGTGGTGCTGGTAATGACGAAGCATTCTTTTTCGGCAATCAGGCTGATTATGTATTCTCGCTCGATTCAAATGATCAAATTATTGTACGCGACACTAATACTGCTAATGGTGACGAAGGTGCGGATACTCTGACAAGTATTGAAACTTTCCATTTTTCTGATGGAGATATCCAGAACTCTACAACAAAATATGAAGAGTTCCGTGTTAATACCAATACAACTAATAATCAAAGTTTATCTTCGATTATTGCACTAACTAATGGTGGTTTTGTAGTTACCTGGTCGTCTGACCAGGATGGAAGTGACTATAACATTTATGCTCAGCGTTATGATAATAATGGAACGGCACAGGGCAACGAGTTTCGCGTCAATTCCTATACAACTAACAGTCAAGCTGCGTCTTCGATTACGAAACTGACTAATGGGGACTTTGTTGTTGTCTGGCAGTCTGATGGTCAGGATGGCAGTTATAATGGTGTCTATGCTCAACGTTATGATGCTAATGGAGTGACACTGGGCAATGAATTTTTGGTCAATTCTTATACAGGCGACTCGCAATTTGAACCTTCTATCACTGCACTAACCGATGGTGGGTTTGCAGTGGCTTGGACGTCTGTTATGCGCTATGGCATTTATGCTCAACTTTATGATGCTAATGGTATGACCCGTAGTAGTGAATTTAGGGTCAATACTTTCTATTCAAACTCAGAATTCCAATCACCATCGATTATTGCGCTAACGAATAGTGGTTTTGCAGTGACTTGGTCTGTTCCTGATAAGGATGGCAGTGTCATGGGAATTTTTGCAAAGCGCTATGATGTCGATGGTATGAGTGAATTCAGGGTTAATACTTATACATACAATAATCAAGATCATCCATCGATCACTACCCTAACCGATGGTAGCTTTGTGGTTGTATGGCAGTCTATGGGGCAAGATGGCAGTGATTATGGTATCTATGCCCAACGTTATGATGCCCATGGAGTTGTTCAAGGCAGTGAATTTAGGATCAACACTTACACAACTGGCAATCAGCTTCAGCCATCAACCATAGCTCTGAAAGATGGTGGCTTTGTAGTGACTTGGTCGTCTTCTGGTCAAGATGGAAGTGGCTATGGCATTTATGCTCAGCGTTATGATGCCCATGGAGTTGCTCAAGGTAGTGAATTTAGGATTAACACTTATACAACTGATGATCAGATTCAGCCATCAATTACCGCTCTGAACGATGGTGGTTTTGTAGTAGCCTGGTCGTCTTCTGCTCAGGATGGAAGTGACTTTGGCATTTATGCTCAACGTTATGATGCTGAAGGAAAGACTGTGGGAGACCTCACATTAACGGGCGGCACAAATAACGATCATATAATTATTGATACAACACTGAATAAGCCCGTTGAATTGCAGGGACTGGATGGTAACGATGAACTGCGCGGCGGGAGCAGTGATGACACTCTGTTTGGTGGTACAGGCAACGATACTTTGAATGGAGGCGCGGGCAATGATATTTTATATGGCGATACAGGTATAGATACAGCTAGATATCTTACGACATCGTATAGTGATGTTGAGATTATTAAAGAAGACAAGGATGGAAATCCGCTTCCAAAGGGACATGTACGAATTGTAGACTTAACAAATGGAGCTGAAGATGAGCTGGTTGATATGGAATTGGCAACGTTTGCTGACGGCACTAAAATTGCACTGGGGCCTGCTCTGGTATTGGATTTCTCAAATCCAATACCGTTTAATTTTCATGTAGTACCAGTATTCGATCCTTCAAAAAATCTATGGAGAGAAGACGTTGTTCGAGGGATAGGCAGTATGTCACTTGGGAGTTTTACTGACACTCAGAAAATTTTACAGGGCGTGCAAGATGTCTTTGACCGGAGTGGTATCAATATATCAGTAATCGACTCAACACTAACTATTGGGTCGTTTAGTACCGTTCGGTTTTCATCTGCTCTAACTTATGATCATGATGGGAATGGTACAACACCAAAAGTTCGTCTTGAAGGCCAGGCATATGAGGGCCTAGATCGGTTCAATAATGATGATAATAATATTGTCGCGGTGTTCATGGATGGATCCGATGCCATTTCAAGTATTGTTGAGACTGTTGCGCATGAAGCTGCCCATTCTTTTGGTGCCAGGCATATAAATCCCGTACCGGGTACGAGTAGTGAGGTTATGGATTATCAACCTAGCAGTTCTCCACAGTTTTGGAATCAAGTCACCGCTGTTGTAGAACCACCCAACGATGGTGAGCCTCCTACCGCAGTAACTCACAACCCTACTTATCATCTTCGTCGATATGTTGTAGGTGAAAGTGACGCAGATTTAAGGACTGAAGGAATTTTACCTGGCTCTTGGGATACCGGGCTTTTTACTCTATTCGGATACACACTCAGTTTTTCCTCACTTACAACACCCATAAAGCATCTGAGCATTGTGTTTCTTCCAGAATCCAGTTCTGCCGGAAGCGATGTAAATGATACTTTTGGTGGTTTGCAGCTTCTCGCCGAAACTGTCAATGCAGGTGATACCATTAATTTTTCCGTACCTGAAGGGCAAAGATTTCAGATAATGGCATCATCAACAGATCAGAGTAACATTGATGTGGCCATTAAATTTGAAGGGATAACTGGCGATCCATTTGTCGTAGAAGCAGGTAACCAAAGAGATCTCGTGGGTACTATGCTATCCCGACAATCTTCTGATGTATTACCTATACAAGTCGGTTCTATTACCGCGTCTATTACTCAGATAACTACCATCGACTCATCGAACATTAATGCTGGCAATCATGCACCGACTCTTATCACGCCTTTGGTGAATCAAGCCATCAAATACGATGCGCTAGATTGGAACTACAATGCCAGTGCATCTTTTAGTGATGTGGATACTTCCGATTCGCTGAGTTACAGTGCTTTGCTTGCCAATGGCAGTCCCTTGCCCACCTGGATGCAGATTAATGTAGCTTCTGGGTTGATCACCGGCACACCAAGCATAAACGATCGCGGTACTTATTCTCTAATTGTGAAGGCATCCGATACTCACGGATCTAGCATCAGTGCGCCTCTGACTGTGGCAGTAACTATCTTTAACGCAGGCAAATTGCTGGTTAGCACAGCAGGCAACGATGTTTTGGCCGGTACGATAGCCAACGATACCGTGACCTATGCCTCCGCCACCACACCAGTCACAGTTTCCTTGGCTACCGCAGTGCAGCAAAATACCATTGGTGCAGGATTGGATACTTTGACCAATATCAATAATCTGATTGGCAGCGATCTCAACGATACTTTGACGGGCAACGGACAAAATAACGCTCTGGAAGGTGGAGCTGGCAACGATACGCTCAATGGCGCTGGTGGTGCAGATACGATGATCGGCGGGCTGGGCAATGATACGTTTGTTGTGAACAATGTGGGCGATGTCAGCACCGAATTCCCGAATGAAGGCACCGATAAAGTCAACAGCAACATCACGTACACATTGCCACTCAATATAGAGAATCTGACATTGACCGGTACACTGGTGATCGATGGCATAGGCAATGATCTGGATAACGTCATCATAGGAAATAGTGCCGCCAATCAGTTAAATGGGCAAGCAGGCAACGATACACTGAATGGCGGCGGCGGTGACGATACGCTGACTGGGTGGTCTGGCGCGGATACCATGATCGGCGGCTTAGGCAACGACACTTATTTGGTTGAGAATACAGGCGATGTGGTCACTGAGAATCTCAACGAAGGCACGGACACGGTCAGTAGCCGATTGGCTTACACCTTACTCGTCAATGTAGAAAACCTCACATTAACCGGTACATCTGTAATCAATGGCACGGGTAACGATCTGGACAATAGCATTACGGGAAATAGCGCCGCCAATCAGTTAAATGGCCAAGCAGGCAACGATACGCTGAATGGTGGTGGCGGTGACGACACTCTCATTGGGTGGTCTGGCGCAGACATCATGATCGGCGGCTTGGGTAACGACACTTATTTGGTTGAGAACGTGGGTGATGTCGTCACTGAGAACCTCAACCAGGGCACGGATACAGTCAGTAGCAGGCTGGCTTACACATTACCCGCGAATGTGGAGAATCTGATACTGACGGGCACCGCGGCGGTCAATGGCACAGGCAACGGTCTGGCAAATGGAATGACTGGAAATTCGGCTGCCAATCAGTTAAATGGCGGAGCGGGCAATGATACGCTGGATGGCGGTGCAGGCACGAATAGCTTAACCGGTGGCGCCGGTAACGATATCTTCAGATTTACGACAAAGGGTCACATTGATACGATTACTGACTTCAATGTCGTGAATGACACCATCCAGCTGGAAAATGCCGCGTTTACGGCATTAACGACGGCAGGTACTTTGGCGGTCAGTCAGTTTAAAATAGGTACGCAAGCATTGGATGCCGATGATTTCATCATTTATAACAATGTAACCGGTGCCTTGCTATACGATGCGAATGGCAGTAGCGCAGGTGCTGTGGTGCAAATTGCTACGCTCAGTGCGGGGCTGGCGATGACCAATGCGGATTTTGTGGTGATTTAGCGAACCTTTGAATAGGGTCTTTGTTATTTCTCGGCGCTTGAGTAGTAGAAACGGGTATTGGTTAAATTGATATTGCGGAGTCGTCAAATCATTTGGATAGCATCGAACAAAAATTAGAAGCACGCCTCGGTCGAATACACGCGCGGCAACGGCTTGGTATTGAAGCTGAGCGTGGGCATCGGGTATTTGGCCGCGGGCTGAACTTTTTTCATCCGGAAAACTGGTATTCCGCTCATGCATTGGTCCGCTTTGCCATTCAGTTGGTTGGGATGTATGAGCGTGGCCAATCTAACGCACGTAATCTGCAAGTAAAGAAGAATTCGATTCATTTGCCGCATTTGCCCAAAGCATTCCATGATTTCAGAATCTTGCATCTCACCGATCTGCACGTCGATATGGATGATCGCAACCTGACTGCATTGATTCAGACGGTTGCCAATTTGCACTATGATATCTGCGTTTTGACGGGCGATTATCGTGCCCGCACTTTTGGTGCGATTGAAGGCGCGGTAGCCGGTATGCAGCGGCTTGTCACGATGTTGAAACAGCCTGTTTATGGCATTCTGGGGAATCATGACTCGATACGGATGTTGCCGGAATTGGAATCTATGGGCGTGATCATGCTGATGAATGAAGTGGTTGCGCTGGAAAAAGACGATGCGCGGATTTTTCTGGCGGGTGTGGATGACCCGCATTATTTCCGCGTGGATAATCTTGAGAAAGCGGCCCACGGTATTCCACAAGATGCTGTGTCCTTGCTGCTTTCCCACACGCCGGAGATTTATCGTCAGGCGGCATATGCTGATTTTGACGTCATGTTCTGCGGTCACACGCACGGCGGCCAGATTTGCCTGCCGGGCGGAATTCCGCTGACGCTAGATTCCAAATGCCCGCGCTACATGGGGGCCGGAAAATGGCGCTATCAGCAGATGCAGGGTTATACCTCGGTGGGGGCCGGTACATCGATCGTAAACGCGCGATTTAATTGTCCACCCGAGGTGACTATTCATCATTTGCAACAGGACTGTTAAAACGTGTCGAGGTGCTCTGGCAAAATGCCGGATATTCTCAGTCTTAGGGTGGAAAAATCAATCTCGATGTTTTCCTTCCAGAGCCAGTAACCGCGCCTTGATTTCGAGTCCGCCTGCAAATCCGGTCAATTTACCTGTCGAGCCGATGACGCGATGGCACGGCGCGATAATGGAAATGGGATTTTTTCCATTGGCGGCACCCACGGCACGCACCGCTTTAGGATTTTTGATTTGTTGCGCAATTTGCCCGTAACTTCGGGTTTCTCCGAAAGGGATGGTCAGCAGTGCCGCCCAAACCTTTTTCTGAAATTCAGTGCCTTTAAAATCGAGCTTGAGCGAAAATGATGTGAGCTTGCCGGCAAAATAATCTTGGAGCTGGCGTTCGGTTTCAACAAGTATGGGATGATTGTTGTCTTCCACAACCAGACTCAACCGAACGCGTTCCGGATTATCGTTTTCCCAGAGAATTGCAGCCAAACCATTGTCGCTTGCGATCAGTTTCAATTCACCGACGGGTGATTGCATGGTTTTATAAAAGTAGGTCATTTGTGTTTTCCTTGCGTCATACTATGTTGCATATTTCTAAATTAACCGAAATCAGCCAGCATTCTCGCCATTTTCGGACATGAAAACAAAATCGTTCCACTGTCCGAAAATGGCTAGATTCGAGAAGACGGTCTGCTATATGCTGACGGTATGACACAGAATCATCAATCACTTTATAAAGCATTGATTGCCCGCGACTCGCGCTTTGATGGGCTGTTTTTTGTGGGCGTGACCTCAACCGATATCTATTGTCGTCCCATTTGCCCGGTGAAACCACCCAAGGAAGCGAATTGCCTATTCTTCAATAATCCACAAGAAGCGGAGCAAGCGGGTTTTCGTCCCTGTTTGCGCTGCCGCCCTGAATTGGCTCCTGGCAATGCACCTATCGATGATTCTCAACGTATTGCTCACTTGATTGTCCAGCGCATCGAGGAGGGATCCTTGGATGACAAAGTGGGACTGGCGACGATTGCCGATCAATTTGAATTGAGCGCTCGCCAAATTCGTCGCATTATCCAAAAAGAACTCGGTGTGCCGCCGATGCAGTTGCTGCTCACTCGTCGCTTGCTGCTTGCCAAGCAGCTCCTCACCGAAACGAAATTGCCGGTTACGGAGATAGCATTTGCCAGCGGTTTTTTGAGTTTGCGCCGCTTCAATGATGCATTTAATAGCCGCTACCGCATGCCACCCACGCGCCTGCGTAAGAAAGTCGTTGAAGATGGCGGCACACAGAGCGATGCCGATACTTCAACACTGCAACTTTCTTACCGTCCGCCTTATGACTGGCAGGGTGTGCTGGCATTTCTTAAAGGCCGTGAATTGAAGGGTGTTGAGTGGGTCACGGATGACTGCTATGCCCGCACTGTACATCTGGGAAATTGCACAGGTTGGATTAAGGTCACGCAGGCGGAAAAGAAGGATGCATTGATGCTGGAATTCACGCATAGCCTGATGCCCGTTTTGCCCTCGCTGTTGCGCCGGGTACGTGATTTATTTGATTTGAATGCACGGCCTGATGTTATTGTTGAGCAACTTGGCAAGGATGAGTTGTTGGGCCCCTTGGTCAAAGCCAACCCGGGTATGCGCGTACCGGGTGCATTCGATGGATTTGAAATTGGCCTGCGTGCCATTCTGGGTCAGCAGGTAACCGTAAAATCCGCAACTACCATTGCCGGACGGCTTGTCACGACATTTGGGGAACCGATTGTTACACCATATCCCGAACTGAATCGTTTAACACCTGCGCCAGCGCGTATTGCCCAGGCGAGCGTCGATGATCTTGCTAAAAGCGGAATCGTGAGCGTCCGGTGCAAAAGTATTATTGCGCTCGCTCAAGCGCAGGTATCCGGCGCATTATCACTCGATAGCGGTGCTCATCAATACCCTGAGGAGACAATCAAACGTCTGGTCGAATTACCTGGTATTGGTCAATGGACGGCGCATTACATCGCGATGCGGGTACTGCACTGGCCCGATGCTTTCCCGCAAGGAGATATTGCCATTCGCAATAATCTGGGTGGCATTACTGCGAAGCAGGCGGAAGCGATGTCGCAATCCTGGCGCCCATGGCGTAGCTACGCAGTTCTTCATATCTGGAGAAAATGATGCAATCGGCAGAACAATGTCTCGTCGCATTACGCATTGCTTTGCCGATTAGTTGACCGGGTCAAAGCTTAACAAAGTGAATTGAAACGATAGTGGATTGGTTAATTGCATCCGTACATTGTTGACCACTGTTGATGCATTAATCATCACGGATGGAATATGTAATTGGCCGCTTTGGCTCGAGAAAGTTGCGATATTGGCCGGTTTTGTTGGTAATGATGCAATGCTGGCCTGGTCAAGTTCGAATACGAGATTGGGATTATCTTCGATCAACCGTAAATTAACTGCTAATGCTTCACTCGTTCCGATATCAACAGAAAAACTTACAGTTCCTTCACTGAATACACCGGTGATATCGGTTACTGCAACATGATCAATCTGTACCAGGTTACTCACTAAAACATGTGAACCATCATAACCTACCAACGGCATGGGAGTGCGGCTACCATTCAGAGTGAGGTTGGTAATGGGCAAATCTTCAATAGCATCGATGACACTCATGCCACCAAAAATAACGCGCCCAAATACGGTAAAACCACCATTTTGAAAATCCAGATTCAGGGAGTTTTGATCAGCAAGGTTGATAAACCATTGGCTGGTGGCACTGTCGGGATTATCGGGAAGCTTTGCCATGGCAACAGTTCCGCGTGTATTGGAGATTTTGAATTCATTGATAATCGGAGTGGATGTGCTGACGGGAGCGAGTGTTTTTCCACTACTGCCGTCAACGATCTTAAAACCGCCGCCTTGAATGACAAAACCAGGGATACTGCGATGAAAGATGCCATTTGTGTAGGCATCGTTATTAATGTAGTTAAGAAAATTAGTGGTCGTTACCGGTGTCTGTGTGTCAAAAAGCTCGATACAGAATTGACCCATATTGGTATTAAGGCAAGCGACCGAGTTAGCTTGCGTACTGGATGATAAAAAAAACAGGCAAGTAAGTAGTGCGGTTTTATAATACTTTTGAGTTAGGCGCATAGCGATTGAATATATTAAAGCTAAAATAGAATTCTCTGACAGAAATCAAGATGAAGCAATGGTTTTATGGCTCTCTCATTTAATCTCTTGGGTTTGATTGTCTACTCCTTGAGATCAGTATTTAGTAAGTAAATAGGCCTTAAAAGAAGATTATGTGTGCCTGCTGAAAAGTATGACGCCGATTGTTGCTGAATCATTAGATGGTGTCGATGGTTTTGATGATGGCGTTGTTTATGATAATTCTGTTAAAATGCGAAATTCTATAAAAGTATCAAGCAAGGAAGAGTTGTCATGGCTTATGTAGTAACTGAAAGTTGCATTAAATGTAAATATACCGATTGCGTGGATGTATGTCCGGTGGATTGTTTCCGTGAAGGTCCCAATATCTTGGTTATTGATCCGGACGAATGTATTGATTGCACATTATGTGTTGCAGAATGTCCAGTGGAAGCGATTTGTGCTGAAGATGATGTGCCTGATGAGCAACTGCATTTTATCGAGTTGAATGCTGAGCTATCGAAAAAATGGAAGCCCATCATTGAGAAAAAAGATGCATTGCCTGATGCGGATGATTGGGCAAATGTTAAAGATAAACTGGACCACCTAGAACGCTAAGCAGCAGCGGCGGTAATTCAGATACCGCATGTCTGATTTTTCACAATTCCCGCAAATTCCTTGTAGTGAAGTTTTTGAGCGCATAAATGCCGGTACTACGGTTGTAACACCAAACCGGAGACTTGCATTAGCGCTTAAAGAGAAATTCAATCAAGAACGAATCAGCCAAAGAGCGGCAGCTTGGTATTCAGCGGATATTCTGCCGTTCACGGCTTTGATTGAGCGTATCTACTTTGATACGCTTTATTCAAAGCAGGCATTGACATTACCCCTGTTACTTTCGATAGCGCAGGAGCAGGCGCTATGGGAATTGATCATTCAACATTCTGAAGCGGGCAAAACGTTACTCCGCATTCCGCAGACAGCGCAATCGGTTCGGGAAGCATGGCAACTGGCACATGCATGGCGGCTTATCCGGAGTCTTGGAGATTTTCATCCGAATGAAGACGGCAAAGCATTTCTGGAGTGGACAGAGTCCTATCGACAGATAACAGCACGTAATCGGCAAACAGATCAAGCGCGTATTTGTGATCTGCTCACAGAGCAATATGAGTCTCTGGACATCAAGAAGCCATTTTCGCTGGTTTGTTATGGTTTTGATATTTTTACGCCGCAGCAAATCTTTTTCTTAAAGAAGCTGACCACTACCGGGTGTGAAGTGGCGGTTGCGAGTCCAATCGCCAGCTGTCAACAACCGCTGAATGGTACCCAGCGTATCGAATATATCAGCAGTCGTGATGAAATCTATCAGGCGGCCGTATGGGCGCGATCAAAAATAGAAAATACGGATCATGCTGTCCGCATCGGCATCGTGGTGCCGGCATTGGCCAGTTATCGTAATGCGCTGATGCGGATTTTTAATACGGTGATGCATCCGGATATCACGTTGGGGTTGCCGGGTGCTATGCGTTCGGTTGCGCCATTTAATGTTTCTTTGGGTTTGGCGCTAACGTCGTATCCACTGATTGATGCGGCATTTGCAATTTTGGCGTTATTGGATCAAGAAGCGGAGTTTAGCCGTGTGAGTCATTGGCTGCGTTCACCATTTTTAGCCGGAGGAGAAACGGAAATGGGACAACGTGCACTGCTGGATGCACGTATACGCCGATACGTCGAGCCGGTGATTACGCTGGAACGATTGATAACACTCGTACAACAAAAAGGCGGTCAAGCAGCTTGCCCGGTGCTGTTGCAGCGCTTGTCGGCATTAATTGCATTCCGCCAAACAGAATTACCTCGATCGGCAAGTCCTGCTATTTTTGCTAAAATTATCTCGGAAGTATTACAAATTGCCGGTTTTCCCGGAGAACGCAGTCTGGATTCCACGGAATACCAGGCACTTAAAAAATGGCAGGCGTTAGTTGCGGATTTTGCAACGCTGGATCATGTCATTGCGAAAACCAGCTATCACGAAGCTATCGGTCGCCTGAAACGCATGGCAAACGATACCTTGTTTCAGCCTGAAACACCTGAGGTACCCATTCAAATTCTGGGCGTGCTGGAAGCCGCGGGAATGGAATTCGATTATCTGTGGGTGATGGGGTTGTCTGATGAGCAATGGCCTTTGCGTGCCCGTCCCAACCCATTTCTACCCCTGGAATTGCAACGCAAGGCAAAATTGCCATTGGGTTCTACGCTGGAATCACTGGCTTATTGCCGACGATTGACGGATGGATGGTTAGGTAGTGCTCAAACAGTCATTTTAAGTTACCCAAAATATAGTGATGATCGTGACGGGCATGAATTAAAGCCCAGTCCGCTGATTCAAGCGATAGCGGAAACTAAACCGGTTTTTCCTGTGATGACACAGCATCGTGATCTGATTATCCAGTCCTGTGAACTGGAACAGATAGAAGACAGTCAAGTGTCACCGCTGGATAAAGAAATGATCAAGCAAGGCATCAAAGGCGGTACGTCGGTAATCAAGGATTATGCTGCGTGTCCATTTCGCGCTTGGGCAAAGCATCGGTTGCATATTAAAAATCCGGATGTGCCGCACACCGGTTTAGATGCCATGGAACGAGGTTCATTAGTGCATCAGGTATTGGCACAATTATGGCGTCAGCTGGGAACCAAAGCAGCGCTTGATGCTATCGGCGATCAAGCGCTTGAAAGTATGCTGACAAGTGCGGCCAATAGCGCAGTTTTACAAATGCAGCAGGATAGGCCGATTGCGCTTTCAGGCCGTTTCGCGCAGATTGAGCAACGGCGCCTGGTGCGCCTGGTGCGCGAATGGCTGGATGAAGAAAAGAAGCGCGGCTATTTTACGGTGGTTGCAACCGAGGAGAAACGTTTCATCCAGGTCGGTGATCTGGTCTTAAGCGCTCGTCTGGATCGAGTCGATGAATTGGAGGATGGGCAACATATCGTCATTGATTACAAAACCAGGAAACCATCCATTCAGACCATGATCGGAGAACGCCCCGATGAACCGCAGCTGCCTTTATATCTGGTTATGAGCGAAGCACAGCAGCAGGCTGCCGGTGTTGCATTTGCTTTTATCAAGCGAGGTGACATGGGATTTGCGGCGATTGTGCGGGATGCGGATTTGCTGCCGGGTGTGAAAGCTTTTTCGCAATTAAATGGATGCAAGCAATTTGGTACCTGGGAAGAATTGATTGCAGCATGGCGGCAGCATTTGACGGATCTGGCGACAGGTTTTTGCAGCGGTGATGCCAAGGTAGATCCCAAGAATTTTCCGGCAACCTGCGAATATTGCGATATGCAATTGTTTTGCCGGATTCATGAGCGAATGAGCGAGAACTTGACTGAACCGGACGATGAAAGTGTCTGATACTACACGCACTCCTGACGCAGCTGAACGTTACCGGGCGCTGGATCCCGCTCAGTCGTTCATTGTGCAGGCACCGGCAGGATCGGGTAAGACGGCGCTGCTGATTCAACGTTATCTCCGCTTGCTAGCGTGCGTTGATGCACCGGAAGAGATTGTGGCGATTACGTTTACACGGAAAGCTGCGGCGGAAATGCGTGCGCGTGTTCTGGCCGCGTTCGCAGTTAAAGAGGAGCCTGCCGATACTGAAACTGCTTATGAGAAATTGAACCGTGAATTGTCGACAGCTGTTTTGCGGCGCGACCGGCAGGCTGGTTGGCATATCGCCGAGAATCCGGAACGGTTGCGGATACAAACAATTGATTCATTATGTGCTGCATTGACACGGCAGATGCCGATGCTGTCAAAGTTTGGCGCACAACCGGAAACAACGGAAGATGCTGCTGATTTTTACTTGGAAGCAGCGCGAGCCACGTTGGAGCTGGTGGAACAAGATCATGTGATTGCTGGTGATGTAGAGCGGTTACTCGAACATCTGGATAACGACCTGGCACGCATTGAAACATTGCTTGCTGAGATGCTGGCGCGGCGCGATCATTGGTTGCGCCATCTTCATGGTAGAACCCGGGAGGAGCTGGAAACATCGCTGCAAAATTCACGTCGCCATGCATTGCAACGTATTTTTCAGTTATTTCCTCAGGCAATGCACGATGAATTGTTGAAATTGCTGCGTTATGCGGTTGTCAATCTTATCGCTGAGGGTAAGTCGTCAGCGGTTATTCTCTGTGATCAGCTGGAGGCATTGTCAGCGGCGGACATCGAACATTGGTGCGGCATTGCTGAATTGCTACTGACTAAGGAAGGTGATTGGCGAAAAAGAATCTCTGTGAACGAAGGTTTTCCGCCAGGTAATACTAAGACCGAAAAGAATGAAGCGAAAGCATGGAAGAATCGATTGGAAATGCTGATCGATTCACTGAATCCGGAAGATGTTTTCCGGCAAGTGTTGCATGACACGCGTCAACTGCCGCCACCTTGTTACTCTGATCAGCAATGGGAGATATTAGATGCAATCACCCGATTGCTGCCCTATGCCGTGGCGCAACTCAAAGTTATTTTTCAGGTGAGTGGCACAGTTGATTTCTCAGAGGTCGCTCAGCGTGCATTGTTTGCATTGGGTGATTCCGAATCACCGACAGATCTGGCATTGGCACTGGATTACCGTATCAGGCATTTAATGATTGATGAGTTTCAGGATACTTCAATCAGTCAGTTTAAATTGATCGAGAAACTGATTGCCGGGTGGGAAGCGGGGGACGGTCGTAGCTTGTTTGCCGTGGGCGATCCGATGCAATCCATTTATCGGTTCCGGGAGGCGGAAGTGGGGCTTTTTTTACAAGCACGCAATGCAGGGATTGGCAACCTTGTTTTGCAGCCGATCACGCTCAGTGCGAATTTCCGTTCACAGCAAGGCATTATTGCTTGGGTTAATATGGCTTTTGCGCAAATTATGTCCATTCGGGAAGATATTGCATCGGGTGCAGTGGCATATACGCCTTCCATTGCGACACATCCCATGCTTGCTGGCGATGCAGTGAGAGTACATCCTTTTTTTGCGAGCAATCATGCGGCAGAAGCCCGGCAGATTGTAGAAATTATCCTGCAAACGCGACGTGATTACCCGACCGGTACGATTGCTATTTTGGTACGTAATCGCAGTCATTTAAGTGAAATAGTGCAACAAATAAAAGAAGTCAATGTACGGTTTCGTGCCATTGATATTGAACTGCTGCATCACAAACCCATCGTGCAGGATTTGCTGACAATTACCCGTGCGTTAATCAATCCGGCTGACCGTCTTGCCTGGTTTGCATTGCTGCGTGCGCCATGGTGCGGTCTTTTGCTTAAGGATATTGCGGCGTTGGCGGGTATCGAACAAAAAGGAAATGATCGTGACGTGATGACCAAAGAAGCGATTGTGTGGGATTTGATGTGTGATGAAAGCCACTGGCATGGTATTTCAACTGATGCGATAGTGCGTATACGCCGGGTACGCGAGGCGCTGAAACCTTGTATGGATCACCGGCAGCGGCAATCATTACGCGTGACAGTGGAAGCAGTCTGGCAAGTGCTGGGTGGCCCAGGCTGCTTGAATCCGGTCGCAGCAGGTAGAAATCACAGTGCAAACGATCTGGATGATGTCATGATTTATCTGGATTATCTTGAGAATCAGGAAGAAGCCGGTGATATTCAAGATTTGATCGGCTTTGAACGGGGATTACATGCATTGTATGCCTCACCGGATCTGAATGCAGACGATGGCCTACAGATCATGACGATCCATAAGGCCAAAGGACTTGAATTTGATACAGTTATCGTCCCTGGACTTGGCCGGGTATCGCGTAACAATGACAAGCGATTGCTCAAATGGATGGAACAGCCCCATAGTGAAGTGATGGGTGAAAGGAAGGTGTCGGTTGCCGATTTATTACTTGCACCCATCCAGGAAACGGGGATAGAGAATGATTTAATTTATCGATGGATGGAGAAACTGGATCGAGATAAAGAGCAATTTGAGGCAGATCGCTTGCTGTATGTCGCCGCCACGCGTGCAAAGAAATGCTTACACTTACTGGGTCATGTAAGTCTGACCTTGGATACCGATGGAAACGTCTTACTTAAAAAACCGATCACTGGTTCATTGTTGAATAGACTCTGGTCAATTGTGCGACCGATTTATAGTGATGCAGTAGAACAAAATACTGTATCTGCGAATTGCCAGTTAGAAGATAAAGCTAGTGAAATCAGCGTTAAGATTATTAATAATCAAAGTATTTGCAGATTGAGGCCAGACTGGGTATTACCGGATGCACCGGAATCGGTGATTTGGCAAGAGCCATGTGGCAGTGCACAAATACGAGAAGAGATTGAGTTTTCCTGGGTGAGTGAAATGGCTCGCCATGTAGGCAATGTAGTGCATCGGTGGTTACAGCAAATTGCGGAAGATGAAATGCATGGCTGGCATACTGCACGCATACAAATGATGCGCGATCAATTTAGACAGAATCTGTTTGCCAGCGGAATGAGCGGAGACAGCAAGGCAATAGGGGATGCTGTTGAACGTATTATTCTGGCATTGACAAATGCAATTAGCGATAAGCGCGGACAGTGGATTCTGGGGACTCAACAGTTTGCACAAAATGAATTGAAGATTACCGATATCTTCGATAATGTGCCTATGAGCTGGGTGATTGACAGAACTTTCTGCGATTTCAATGGAATTCGATGGATAATAGATTATAAGACAAGCAGTCACGAAGGTTCGGATATAGAAGGTTTTCTTGATCGTGAACAGATTCGTTATCAATATCAACTTAATCGCTATGCAAAGCTCGTGCAGCAAATGGATTCGCGGTCAATTAAATTAGGAATTTATTTTCCATTGATCTGTGGTTGGCGCGAATGGTGAACTGGAATAGATACTTGAATATCTTTGGGTTTAATTCCTCGCCGCTTGCGGCGGGGGGCTTTATTTGAAATTTCAAAAGAAATCTAATTTTCCGATTAGCAACAGGAATATTTTTTGATGATATGACAGAAAATTTATAAAATTTTTGTGAAGTGGTTTCATTTTTTTAGTCCTTGTACCTAAAGTGGAAAATGGGAGATGAGGAGATAAGATTTCCTGGAGGTGTTATGGGATTTTATGACAAATGACTTGACTTTAAGGGGTAAGGTCGACTAGCCTGAGAG
>WBZX01000464.1_pt1 | contig 36919 bp, 39 predicted proteins | sample 5204211 | NCBI WGS metagenome assembly WBZX01 (sample SAMN12344362, study PRJNA552823) | activated sludge metagenome | biome: Activated sludge suspended growth; feature: Nitrification reactor; material: Wastewater; isolation source: activated sludge from nitrification reactor of wastewater...
CAACCAGTGATGTCGTTTCCAGGAGTTTGCTCAGCCCATGTAGTGCGAGGTAATGCGGTTGCAGCGGGATGAACACTTCATCAGCACAGGCGAGGGCATTCAGTGTCAGTACACCCAGCGATGGCCCGCAGTCCATGAAAAGATAATCGAACTGGACTTTCTCCTCCCCCTCCAGGGGGGAAAAGGGAGCCAGAGCATCCTGTTCCAGAAGATCACGCAGGATCACCTCTCTACCCACAACCCCCGACAGTTCCATCTCGGCGGCGGCAAGGTTGATGTCGGCCCCCATGAGCCAGAGGTTGTCTGATATCTTCTGACGAACCTGGGCCAGTGGAACATTCTCAACCAGCGCGTTGTACATGGAAGGACGGGTGCCATCGGGTTCCATTCCCAGATGGGCGGATGCATGAGCTTGCGGATCGAGGTCGATGATACCTACTTGGTAGCCTGCTCGAGCTAAACCTGCAGCAAGGTTCACGGTAGTTGTCGTCTTGCCCACGCCACCTTTTTGATTGATGACCGCAATCGTACGCATGTTCTAGCCCCTTCCCTGGGTGATAGGGGAGAGTAACACAAACGCACGAAGAGTGTCTACCTCAGCTAACTGTGGCGAGGTGATGGCGATAGAGGTTGTACGAATAGTAAACGACGTAAGCTGTCACCACGATACCAAAGATGAGGACGAACTTGCCATACCCTGGTCGGCGTCTTTCGACGAACTCTGCGATAATGATCACAAACGCCACCACAGCGAACTTGAAGAACGTCATCCCGGCAATATTCCACTTGGTGAAGAACCAATTCGCGATGGGGTTCGACTCATAGAAGCTCGCATCAAGGCTGAGCAGGAAGTAGGTCATCACCAAGTCAGCCATGCTGACAAGGATAAGAACTACAATCCATCCCTGAAGCTTGCTATTTTCTACAGCATAAGCACGATACCAACTGGTCTTGGTTTCTGTAGGGGAAGGGCTGGTGTCCTGGGGAGAGTTAGACATAATCCACCTGTTTAATGCAGGTAGTCTACTTGCATCTTCATTGTCATGCAAGTTATTGCCTGGGAGTCTGTTCCTTTCGCCAAGTTGCATAGGCAGCACCGGGGCCAAAGTGTCTGGCAGTGACACCAGCTTCTGGAGTTCCGTTACTCCCCTCGATGATGGGGGTGGGGATGAGGGAGAATTTGCCTGGAGTTGATTCGGTTGTTTCCGGGTAGCTCAGCGTTGCTTCGGTCGAGCTGTTCGCAGGCAACTTCCAATACTCCAGCCATTGAGACAATTGTTTGAAATCGGAGAAAAGAAGATTGGCAAAGTTATTGGCACGGGTACTAGCGAGATACGACATTCTCTTGCGATAGATGTTACCCTGGTCCTTCCAGGTCATCATGCTACCCAGCGAAGCTACCATGGCTTGATGACCGTTCAAGGGTGTCAGTGGCTTGGGTGTACTGATCAAAGTAACAATGGCATTGCAATCGATAATATTCTTCGTCATTTGCACATCCAGCACCGACTTTGCCCTTGCATCGAATAAGTAGTGCATCAACCGAAATGCCTTGATGTTGCACTGCGAGATGTTCAGCAGATTATGTACCTCTTCTTCATCGCTGTATTGACGAGCAACAATCACAACGAACCTGGTCTCAATCATGCAGTTCCTGATGGTTATTGGTTGCGCACCGAGCCTCCAACCGACACCGACACCATTGAAGGCTGATAGATGAGTTCGTTCGACCAGTATTTCCTGCGATTCGGCAGCCAGACATGCCGTGGCAGGCCCAGCGATGATTCGGCAGTTCAGTACCGTAAGCTTGCCTTTGTTGATGCTTACCACAGAACGAGTCAGTGGCTCGTCTGACTTGAGTGCCGGAGGAACAAGTGGCCAATAGATCTCGAGGCCTTCCAGCTGCAGGTCATCATTTGTTGTGATGAACTGACGAAATCCCGAAGTCCCTGTCACCTCAGGGATAATTCGCGGATGGCTGCCTAAAGCTGATCGAATGGTGAGACGCTTGTTGTCGATCTTAATGGTACTGCAAGAGAATGGGCCATCGCCATGCACTTCGATTAAGCCACCATCGGGTGCCGCTTCGATGGCATCAGCGAGATTACTCAACAACGTGCTGCTGCCATTCACACTGAAACCCATGCTGGCTACTGCTTGGCTTGTCAGTGGTATGGCATCATTTCGAGACTGCATCAACCAGACAACAGTCAAGCCGGCGAGCACCAGTAAACTGACCAGAACAACAGGCAGCCAGCCCGACGTAGATGACTGAACTGGTAGTGGTTTGATTCCTCCCTGCTCATCGAAGATGCGTACCACTTCCTGAGCTGAAGGGATGCGGTTCTCCGGCTCCTTCTTCAGCAGGCGATGCACCAACTCACTAAACCAGTTCGGTAACTCGGGGTTGAGTTCCTGCACAGGCTTCTCTACTGCAGTACGGATGTGATCGAGCAGCACGAATGGCGAATCAGCAGTGAATGGCAGTTGACCGGTGCTGGCCTGATAGAGAACAACTCCCAGACTGAAGAGATCGGAACGAGCATCGATGGCTTTGTCGGAGGCCTGCTCAGGCGACATATAGGCAGGTGTGCCAGTGAGAACCCCTTCTGCTGTCATCGTGTCTGTACCAACGTGCTTGGCAAGGCCGAAGTCAGCGATGCGAACATCACTGGTCTCTGCATCAAAGAGTATGTTGCCTGGCTTGATGTCTCGGTGCACTAAACCTCGATCATGGGCAGCAGCCAGGCCTCGGGCTACCTGCTTGCCCAGCTTGATGACTTGATCGAAAGGCAGCTTCTTCTCTCGCTGTAACTTCTCGGAAAGCGATTCACCGTGCACGTATTGCAGCACGAGGTAGGGCATCCCCTCGGCTTCCTGGATGCCATGAATGGCGACGACGTTCTCGTGCAGGAGGGCAGCGGCAGCCTGGGCTTCACGAACGAAGCGATCCTTGGCATCAGGATGGTTGAGCAAATGAGGCGACAAGACTTTGACCGCAACAGTTCGATTGAGCACAGCATCTAACCCCTCAAAAACGACACCCATGCCTCCTTGCCCGAGAACCCGCTTGATCTGAATATCACCTAGTCTGCCCATGAAACCCTGCTTCATGGAAGGTTGCAACTGCGGAATGGTCGCAGTGTAGTCGCTCCGGGCGTTCAGCGTTGAATGGGCTGAATGAAAGTAGGTGGCTTCGCTATGCAGCCTGTCGATAGCCTGCTTCAGGTGCTGTGAGTCGTTCTTGGGTTTCGTTCGAAAGTCACCCATGATGCGGCTGACACTTGAAACATCGGTCAGCGATTCGAGCTTCTCTCGGCAGACTTCACAGTCACTGAGGTGTTCATCCCATTCCGATTGCGTTGCGGTGGGCACATCATCAGACAGCAGTTGTTGCAATTGCGATAGATCCAGACAGTGGCTCATGGGTTATCTCCCTGCACTGTTTCAATCTCCTGCCTGAGCCTCGCTGTCACGCGGCTTCGAGCGATATAGACTGCCCCGGTACTGATCCCGAGTGATTCCGCAACCGTTTCGATAGGTTCATGATCCACCACGGTCTTCCAGAACGCCTGCCAGCTTGTTGGCTTGAACTCGGGTTGCACCCGCCTGGCTGCCCAGTGGAAGAGGTGCAACTGGTATTCGCGATCCCATTCCTGTTCCGTAGGTTCATCGACAGGATGCTCAGCAAGCAGTTGCCTGACTTCGGAATCGCCTGAACCACGATCTCGCTTGTTCTTGCGAGTGAAGAACTTACGAATCTCGTTGCGGGCGATGGTGAAGAGCCAGCCACGGAAGGAGCCACGAGTCGGTTCGTAGACAAACTCAGGAGCAGCCCGCAGCACTAGTCGCAGGGTATCCTGAGCCAGGTCAGCAGCGTCAGCATCCTGCATGCGGCTCTTAAGGGCATAGGCATGAAGCAATGGAGCATAGAGATTGACGAACTCCATCCACGCCCGACTGTCGTGCGGATCGCGGATGCGCATGAGCAAGCTGGCACGGGTCTGCATAGGCTCCACAGGCTTAACCGAAGAAGCTGAACGAGCACTCAGAGTAATCCGCCTTGCCTGTGCTTGCAAGTGGTGGCCCCTTTCTTCCGTTGCTCCAACTCCTGAGACTCACGTCCTCAGGCTCATCACTCACCCGATTTGGTGAGGGTGGCTTTCACATGAACGTCGGTTTTGACCTGCTGATAGGTCACCGTCATTTCTTCGTTCCCACGCTGGAATACCTGCTCAAGGTTGATCTGCTTCTGAACAGGCTTCTCGGTGACAGGTTTCCAGCCGAGCTTGCTGAGCCCCTTGGTGTAGTAGGCTGCCTGCTCATCAACGGTGCCTTTGACGACCACCATAAGGGATGCTGGCGAATCGGAATAGTTCACCAGGGTTGCTTCCACCGGGGCAGGCACTTCGATGGACATGAGCCTGCTGGCATAGCGAACGGCGGTCTTGTTCTGCTGTGAAGGCGACTTGGTGACATACATCTCCAGGCGAATGCCATCCTTCTTGAAAAACTGGGCATCAGCGGCTTTGCCGTAAGGCTCCCAGCCGAGAGCGATGAGCTTGTCACGCATGAGCTTCTTGCCATCGTCCTGGGTCATGGTTTCACAGATGTAGTGTGTAGACATTGGCCCACTGATGATGGCTTTCGACTTCTCCGGGACGGGTAGAGTCCGAGAATCGAGGTTGCCCATGTTGGTCATTTGGATGGTAATGTGTTCGCCGAACTTCTTGTCGGTACCTTTCATGGCAAAGAAGCTGACGTGGTAGCCTTCCTTGGCAAAGGTAGCGGAGGCGGATGTAGGGGAGGAGAACTGGTTGGTTTCCTTCCAGCCCCGTTCGATCATCTGCTTCTGCAGGAACTCGTAGGCAGCCTTCGGTGTACAGGTGGCTTTGAAGAAGAGGCCAGCGAGACTGCGATTGGCTGGTTGAAAGGTCTCCGTCGGCAGCTTCAGTGTTCGCAGGTCGATCACCTTCGCTGCCTGTTCCGGCTTGGGGGCGGCGACATCCTGTGCGATGGCATGGGAAGCATATGTAAGGAAGAGTGAAAACAGAAACAGACGAAGCATGATGAAGTCCTGAATGGTTGGGAGTTATGAAGCGACAGGTAGAGCTACTGGCTTCCTGAGTAGAATGAGTCCACCTGCGATGATCAACAGAAACGAGAAGACCAGACTCTTCGGTTCGAAGAACGCCGGGATCAAGGCACTGGCTAACCAGATGGACCCCGCCACCATTGACTTGATCTTGTTCATCCCCACTGCCACCGCTGCTCCAATAGATGCCAGGCAGCCAATCACCAATAGATATCCCGATCGGATGACGTTGTTGAGGCCACTCATCTGCTTATCGAGTGCAGCAGTACTAGTGCCTTTCGACTGCAGTCCCTGCTGATACTCCTGCAGCTTCTTGATCGTTGCAGCATTATCATCCGCATCGCCCAGCCATTTGGCTCCAATGCCGCCTGCCAATAGCGCTCCCAGCAAAGCCAGTCCCAGGATCACCCAACGCATGACGTACCTCGCCTTGATATGTTCACAGGGCAGGTATCCATGACGTGGTCATCTCTTTCACGGAATCGACAGTTAAATGGAAGTGCATTCGTAAAGCATTGACACATCAGCAGTTAAGTAACTATTGAATTAATGGCAATTCGTGCCTTTTCGTTGCATCACCCCACTGGCATGCTACCCTAGAGCATGCACGTTTTCGCCCGATTACGTTGGCTACTCGTTTGGACCTTCTTCTGCTTGCTGATTCTTGCTGGCACGATGGGGTGGCCTCGCGCGGAACTGTTGGCACAAAACGTAGGTGATATTGTCACAGCCCAATCGATCATCACAAAGAGATGCTTGAGTTGTCATGGGCCCGAGAAGCAAAAGGGAAGCCTGCGGTTGGATGGTGCCGATGTTCACCTGCAAAGTGCAGGCAAGAGTCTTTTGGAACGAATACGCTCTCAGGACAAAGAGAGCCAGATGCCGCCCGAAGGGCCTCGGCTCACGACTGATGAAGTAGCAGCTATCGAAAAGTGGTTGCAAGCTGGCACACCCTGGCCAAACAAACCACTTGTTAAACAGCATTGGTCGCTGCAGCCTATCAAGCGTCCTGTGTTACCTATGCCACAATCTAAGCTGCATCCTATCGATCAATTCATTCATGCAGAGTTGAACAGGCATCAACTAAAGCCTTCGCCACCAGCGCCCAAGTACATTCTCATCCGCCGGCTCTATCTTGATCTGCTAGGCCTACTTCCCACTCCAGAATCCACCGCCAACTTTGAAGCAGATACTCGTCCCGATGCATACGAACGACTAGTTGACAAGCTGCTTGGCTCCGATCACTTCGGCGAACGCTGGGCTCGTCATTGGCTTGACCTTGCCCGGTATGGCGACAGCGACGGTTTGGAACACGATGAACCACGCAAGCATGCCTACCTCTACCGCGACTGGGTGATCAACGCCTACAACAGTGATTTCCCATTTGATCAATTCACCATTCAACAACTGGCTGGTGATCTGGAACCCAATCCCACGACATCACAACTTCTGGCAAGCAGTTTTCATCGTCAGACACTCAAGCACAATACCGCAGAAATGTTCAGTGAAGAGCATCGAGTCAAAACCATCAAGGATCGAGTGAATACGACCGGGTCTGTCTGGATGGGGCTCACCGTGGGTTGTGCTGAGTGTCATCATCACAAGCACGATCCAATCAGTCAGAAAGAATACTATCAACTCTATGCCTTCTTCAACGACACGGAAGAGTTCGACTACTCACCACAGAATATGCGGATAATGTCGTTCAAGTACAAGGAACGAGACAGCCATGTGATGCCCCGCGGGCAATTTCCAAGCACGGGGCCTTCTGTTGTACCGCAAACGCCAGCTTCATTGCCTGCACTCAACAAGAGCAGCCGGTTGAACCGTCTTGATCTGGCACGCTGGCTGGTCTCGAACGAGCATCCCCTGACTGCCCGCGTGGAAGCAAACCGCATCTGGCAGCACCTGTTTGGCAAAGGGTTGGTTAACACCCCGGACGACTTCGGCACCAAGGGCGAGGTACCCAGCCATCCCCAACTCCTTGACTGGCTGGCTAATGAACTGCGGACCAATGGATGGAGTCGGAAGAAGTTGATCAGGGAGATCGTCTGCAGCCAGACCTATCAGCAAAGCTCGCATCATCGCCAGGAGTTGAAGGCCAAAGACCCGGTCAATCGGTTACTCGCTCGTCAGAATCGCTTCCGGGTTGAAGCGGAGATCATCTACGACATTACCCACCAGGCTGCTGATCTATTGCAGTTTGAATATGTTGGTGGCGAATCGTTCCAGCCTCCTTTCCCGCGTGGGCTTAACACCGCACCCATCAAGAATAATCGTCTCATGGAGGTGACGGATGCCGATGAAGGCTATCGCCGTGGTATCTACATTCAAACCCAGCGAACCTTTCAGCACCCTCTGCTCAAGATGCTTGATACTCCCGATGGCAACCAGACCTGTGCCTGCCGAGAGTGTACCAATTCGCCTGCGCAATCACTATTTCTGTTGAATGATCCGAACTTTCATTCTTGTGCACGTGCCCTCGGGCAATTGCTCGTTGAAGCCAGGCAATCAAATGAGGATAGATTGAATCTGGCCCTGCTGAAAACACTTGGTCGATTACCTCGTCCTGAAGAAACGTCAATCTTGATGAAGTTGCTCGAAGCGGAGATCGAAGCTAAACACTCCGAGCCTTGGTCAGTGGTGGCAGGCGTACTCCTCAACCAAGAAGCATTCACCACTCGAGAATAACCATGCTGCCTGGATCGCCATTAGTGAACCGTCGGCATTTCCTTGCTTCGCAGGCTGGTTTCCTCGGTCTCGTCGGGCTGTCACAACTGCTGGCGGATGATCAGGACACGAAGCCAGCTACCCACTTCCCAGCCAAAGCAAAGCGGTGCATCTTCATCTTCCTTGCTGGCGGCATCAGTCAGGTGGATCTTTTCGATCCCAAACCCAAGCTCGATGACCTGCATGGCAAACCGATCCCCGACTCTATGACCAAGGTGAAGTTTGCCTTCACAGATCCGAAGAAATCTGTGATGATGCGGTCGCCCTACCAGTTTCAGAAACATGGGAAGAGTGGACTCGACATCTCCGAACGACTGCCTCACATTGCCAGTTGTGCTGATGATCTTGCCATCATTCGCAGCATGCATCACAACTCGTTCGCCCATGCCCAGGCTGAACTTTTCTCACTGACCGGTCGTGAGAACGCAGGTCACCCAACCAATGGCGCCTGGTTGAGCTACGGACTGGGTAGCATGAACGCAGAACTACCAGCGTATGTAACACTGATTACGGGTGCAGCGCCCGTGGCACGTTCCTTGACCTGGGGATCAGGTTTCCTGCCTACCCAGCATGCAGGTGTCGTCCTGCAAAATAGTGGCGATGCGATGTATAATCTGGCGCATCCTGATGGTATGACGAGCGGTCAGCGTCGTCGTCAACTGGATGCGTTACAGTCGCTCGACAAACTTCATCATCAGGCAACTGGCGATGATTCCATCCTCGAACGTCTGAAGAACTACGAACTCGCCTTCCGCATGCAGCGGTCGGCACCATCGTTGAACAACTTCAATGAGGAATCCGTGGCGACAATCTCTGCCTATGGTGCAGATCGTCATGATGATAATCTCTCCTTCTCTCGCAATTGCCTGATGGCTCGTCGGCTGGTGGAGCGAGGAGTGCGATTTGTCTCTATCCTGCATCGCAAGTGGGACAACCACAAAGATCTGTACGAACATTACCCCGGGCTTTGTCGTGAAGTCGATCAACCAATCGCCGCATTACTCAAAGACCTGAAGCAGCGGGGATTGCTCGACTCAACACTGGTGGTGTTCGCTTCCGAGTTTGGTCGCACGCCTTTCACCGAAAACAGTTCGCCAGGAGCCCATGCTGGTCGAGATCACCATCCGTTCGCATACTCACTGTGGATGGCAGGTGGTGGAATCAAGGGTGGCCAGCAGTATGGCGAGACCGATGACTTCGGCTGGAACATCACACGCGATCCGGTTCACCTTCACGATTTCCATGCGACCATGCTCCATTTATTTGGCATGGATCATACCCGACTCACCGCGAAACATCAGGGGCTGAACCATCGCCTGACCGATCAGGCTGGCAAGGTTATTCATCCACTGATTGCTTAACGAACAGGAATGCTATGCTTCGATACGTCGCTCTCAGTCTTCTATTCGTCACCTGTGTATATGCAGAAGACTGGCCCCAATTGCGTGGCCCAAACAACAATGGCCACTATGCAGGCAAGCTGCCAACCAAGTGGAGTGACAAGCAGAACATCGCCTGGAGTGTTGACATTCCAGGGCTTGGCTGGTCTTCTCCGGTGACGGTGGATGGCAAGATTTATCTCACCACCGCAGTGGAGAACGAAGACGACAGCTATTCACTCAGGGCACTCTGCCTGGATGCATCGAACGGCAAGACTCTGTGGAACACTGAAGTCTTCACCGAGCCTCAGAAGGCACCGAAGATTCACTCTAAGAACAGCCACGCCAGCCCGACACCGCTGGTTCGTGAGGGCAAGTGTTACGTTCACTTTGGCCACATGGGCACAGCTTGTCTCGATATGGCTGGCAAGATTCTCTGGAAGCAGTCAGAGCACAGTTACAAGCCCGTACATGGCAACGGTGGTTCACTTTGCATTGTCGAGAATCACCTCATCTACAATGTTGACGGCGACGACATGCAAGCGGTAATCGCACTTGAAGCCAGCACCGGCAGCACTGTCTGGAAGGTTGATCGCAAAGCTATAGCCACCAAGAATTTCTCCTTCGGTACCCCGCTGCACATACTGCATGATGGCGTTTCACAAGTTATCTGCGTCGGCAGTGATGTTGTCATGTCACTTGACCCGCAATCAGGTAATGAACTCTGGCGATTCCGCTTCAAGGGCTACTCGCAGATTCCCGTGCCCATCTACCATCAAGGCATTATCTACGTTTGCACCGGTTACGATAGCCCCAAGCTTCTGGCGATCAAAGCTGGGGGCAGTGGCGATGTCACCGATACCCATCTCGCCTGGCAAGTGACACGCAACATCGGCCACACGCCTACACCGGTTCTTGTTGATAACCATCTCTTCGTAGTGGCTGACAACGGTGTGATGAGTTGTCTGGATCTGGCCAAGGGTGAACAGAAATGGCAGCAGCGGATGCCTGGGAATTACTCTGCTTCGATACTGTACGCTGACAAGCTTCTCTATGTGCTGAATGAGAAAGGTGTTTGTTCTGTGGTGGAAGCTACTGACAAGTTCAAGGAAATAAGCAAGAACACACTGCCAGGAAGAACATTGGCTTCACCTACGCCAGCGAATGGCAGGCTGCTGGTACGAACCGACGAAAAACTCTACTGCATTCAGTGACGAGATCGTGTAGTCTCTTCGCATGGCTCACTACTTCAAATACCACACTCTTCAACAACTGACTGAAGAGTTCAATCGTCTGCAGTTGTCGCTGGCCGCTCAGGACGATCTGTCACCCCTGTTTCGCCCGCTCACAGTGGGACTGATCACCCTCAAGAACCGCCTCTGCATCCACCCGATGGAAGGGTGTGATGGCACAAATGATGGCCATCCGGGTGAACTGACATTGCGGAGGTACCAGCGGTTCGGGGCTGGTGGAGCCTCGCTGATCTGGGGGGAAGCAGCAGCAGTAGTGCCCGAAGCACGGGCCAATCCAAGACAGCTCATTGCTAGTGTCAGCCATCTGACGAGCCTAGCCAAGCTGGTGGAGACAGCACGGAAAGCACATCGTGAGAGTTTTAGCACTGAGGTGTTACTCGGTCTGCAACTTACTCACTCTGGGCGATACAGCTACCAGAAGCCCCTCATCGGCGTGAACGATGATATTCTTGATCGACGACTGACATCACCTGCCCATCTCCTAACTGATGATGAACTGAAGAAGCTGGAAGATGCCTACGTGGAAGCAGCTCACGTAGCGTACCAGGCAGGGTTTCAGTTTGTCGATATCAAGCAGTGTCATCGCTATCTGTTGAATGAGATGCTCTCAGCTCGCACTCGCCCCGGGCCATATGGTGGCAGCTTCGAGAACCGTACCCGGCTGGCTCGCAATATCTTTACCCGTATTCGGGAACAGTTACCCAAGCTGATACTGGGTACCCGCATCAACCTGTTCGATGGTCTGCCCTACCATAAAGCGAACGATGAACGGGGGGAAGCCGATCAGGCTACGCTGCCTCTCCATAACTATTGGGGCACGAACCCGGCTGCCCCGGAGCAGGCTGAGTTGCAGGAGCCTTTGCAGTGGATCAGTGAGATGCGGGCGCTGGGTGTATCGCTTTTTAATCTGACAATGGGCAACCCCTATGCATCGCCCCATTACTTAAGGCCATTCGAGTATCCGCCACCTGATGGCTATCAGACACCGGAGCATCCGCTGATCGGTGTGGATCGTCATGTGAAACTGGCTGCTCAGATTCAGCAACACGACCCGGGCGTAGCCTGCATCGGCAGCGGCTACAGTTGGCTGCAGGAGTTCCTTCCTCAGGTGGGTGCCTACAACATTGCCCACGGCAAGATCACCATGGTGGGCATCGGGCGCGCATCACTCTCGCAGCCTGACTTCGCAAAGCAGTTGATGGATAATGGCAAGCTCGATCGTAAGCGTGTCTGCAGGACGTTCAGCTACTGCACGGCCTTGATGCGATCCAAACATAATGCCGAAGGCCAATTCGCTACAGGCTGTCCACCGTTTGACAAGGAAGTCTACGGGCCGATCTGGAAAGAAGCGAAGAAATAGCTCTTGTTCCCAGCCTCCGGCTGGGAACGAGAGTACGAGGTTTCATTCAGGCAAATGATACTGTACTGTAAACTCCTTCGTCACCGCATCCCAGGTTATCATGTCGATCACTTTGACTTTCAGTCGATACCTTCCCGGCACAATCATCATGATGTTGAAGTGCCCACTTCTCACGACCGTTTTCTCCCCCGGAATTGGTAGTGCAGGTTGAGTATCTTCGGGAAGCTTAATGAGTTGGAGCACTTCTCCAGCCTCATTCTGTATTTCACATTCAGCTTGTATCTTGCTGGTATTTTTTTCTGTGCCTACACCGTTCACGCTGAATTTCAGCTGAATCGTTTGTGTCACAGTTAGACGATTGGGGGAAACCGGAACCTTGCCTTCCAGGTCGTATGTCATGTTCGTCGCAACGAAAGCCAGCTTGTTCGGCTTCACGTGTAAGGACTCTTTCAACTCCAGTTTCTTGTCACTACCGTTGGCTGTCAGGCAAAACTGATACTCTCCTGCTTCCAGATGCTGAGGGAGGTGCACCATGACAAAAAACAATGATTGCGGATTACCTGGTTTCACACTTTGCTTGGGCATTTCCGTGTGCATGACTTGCTGCCCACTTGAGCTAGTCACGCTAAAGCTCATGGTCAGTTCCCGCCCAAACTGTTCAGGTGGCGGTAGTCGATATCGTGCCGCAAACATTTGGCCAGCATACACGATATTTTCCTTCCAAGGCATTGCCAGCACATTGTCACAGAGCTGAAGTTCAGCACCATTGAGCTTTGCTGAGTTCGACATCAGACAAGCCAAAACCAATGTCATCATGGCGAGTATCTCCACATCAAGACAACGGTATACCTCTCCATCTTGCAACTGACAATCTCAATTCTCCTCCTACCCTTGTTCCCAGCCTTCGGCTGGGAACGAGAATCGTTCCTACAATGGTGAGATGACTACACAAGACCTGCACGAACGCGGTGTTATCTGGGATATGGATGGCACGCTGGTGGATAGTTCCGCTCAGCACTTTACGGCCTGGGAACAGGTGGCAAAGGAACGCGGGCAGCCATTCACGAAGGAAGACTTCAGCCGGACTTTTGGAAGGCGTAACCCAGAGATCCTTGGGATGCTCTTTGGCATGGAGACTGACCATGCTGAACTGGATGCTCTAGGCCATTACAAGGAGCAACTCTTCCAAGATGCGGTCAAGCGAGATGGCGTGAAGCTCTTGCCTGGTGCCAAGGAGTTGGTGCAGGCACTGGCAGAGCAAGGCTACCGCCAAGCGATTGGTTCCAGTGCTCCACGGGCTAACATCGAACTGCTAACCGAAGTCTCCGGGCTGAAACCCTATCTCCAGGCCATCGTGGCAATGGAGGATTGTGCGAAGGGCAAACCCGATCCCGAAGTGTTTCTAAAAGCAGCAGGCAAGCTGGCAGTGCTACCCGGCTGGTGTGTCGTGGTCGAAGATGCGGTCTTCGGTGTGCAGGCAGCCAAGGCTGGGCAGTTCAATTGCATCGCAGTACGTGGTGGTGGGCATAGTCTGGAACAGGACCTGCGTGATGCTCAGGCGGATGTCGTGGTGGAATGGCTGACGGGAGTGAGCGTGCAACATTTTGCAAGGTTGACGAAGTAGCTACGCTACCCGGCGACGACTCGGAAACCGTTTCATCTCTTGTGATTCCACTTCCTGTACGCCAACGCTCTCGGAGATAAACGTGAGCGGCCGGCCTTTCACTTCCTGAAAGATACGGCCGATGTAGGCACCGACGATGCCTAGACTGACGAGTTGCAAGCCGCCCAGGAAGAGCACGGCAATGATGATCGAAGCATACCCCGGCACCGGTTGCACGCCGAGTGGCTTGAGTTGCTCCGCAAAGAGATAGCGAACGAGCACGACCAGAATTCCTACGAACGCGAGACTGGAGCAGGCAATGCCCATCCACGTCGCCAGCTTCAGTGGTTTGGTCGAGAAGCTGAAGATGCCATTGAGGCCAAGCTTGACCAGTTTCGAGAAGGTGTACTTCACTTCCCCCGCAGCCCGGCCTGCACGTTCATAGGCCAAACCGGTTTGATTGAACCCGACCCAGGCCCGTAGCCCACGAATGAATGGTTCCTGTTCATTGCAGGAAAGTAGTGCCTGCACGACCCGGCGATCCATCACACAGAAGTCGCCTGAATCGAGGGGGATGCTGATCTCGGAAAGCATCTTCAAACATCGATAGTAGCAGAAGTAAGCTGCTCGCTTGAAGAGCCCTTCCTTGCGTTTACGGCGGATGGCATAAACAACATCGTAGCCTGCATCCCACTTCTCCAGAAACTCGGGAATGATCTCAGGTGGGTCTTGCAGGTCGGCATCCAGCACCACCACCGCATCGCCTTCGGCATGTTGCAGCCCGGTCCAGAGTGCTAACTGATGGCCGAAATTGCGGGAGAGTTTGACAGCCTTCCAGCGACTATCCTGTTCATGGAACTGTTGCAGTTGTTCCCAGGTGGTATCGCTCGAGCCGTCGTCCACCAAAATCACTTCGTAATCATAGTCCCATTTGGTTGCTGCCTGCTGGATGCGTTCGTAGAGCAAGCCCAACACCGCTGCTTCATTGAAACAGGGAATGACCAGTGAAATCAAACGCTGTGGCGACTCAGCCAGGTTCGGCATTCTACATACCCGGGAACAAGACTGCCGAACTATACCAAACTGGCCAGTTCTGACGATGCCAGTTTTGGGGGGTTGGAGTACCGGCTTTAGCCGGCGAGCGATTGCAAGTCCAAACGAGTCGATCACCATTATCTTGCAGACGCTTGCCGCCTGAAGGCGGTACTCCAGCTATGATAGCTTCATGTCCACGATGCAGGCCTACCTGACTCGTCATCAGATGGCCATTGACCTTCGTCGTTTGCCGTCGGTTCCCACGCTGCCTGAAGGGTACGTATGGGTGCCTTGGGATACGCGCCTGATTGATCTCTTCGCCGAAGTACATTTCCTGAGCTTTCGTAACTCGATCGACTCACAGATATTCAAGTCATTCAACAACCGGGCAGGCTGCTGGCACATCATCAATGAAATCCGTCATCGAGGCGACTTCGCCCCACAGGCCACCTGGCTGATCGCCAGCCCGGGTGGATGTTGTGCCACCATTCAATGTGTACACCCTTCGGGGACCGAGGGTTGTGTTCAAAATGTGGCGGTCGTTCCCAGCTTTCGTCGTCTGGGGCTTGGCAAAGCCCTCATCATTCAGGCGTTGCATTGCTTCAAGCAGATGGGCCTGACCACGGGTTGCCTGGAAGTGACCGAAGAGAATAGACCCGCTTACCAACTGTACCAGCGACTAGGCTTCCGTAAGATGTCTACCAGTTACAAAGAGATCATTCAGGACGACTGCTTCCTCTAAAGGATTACACTTGCCCGCACACAACGTTCATCAACATGTCTTCCCGAACGGGCTGGTTCTCCTGGCTGAACCAATGAGCTACGTTCGCACTGCTTCGTTCAACTTCCTCATCCCCGCAGGTTATGCATATGACCCTGCAAATTACCCCGGCACATCCAACCTGCTGTCAGGTATCATCTCCCGTGGGGCTGGTCCGTTCGATAACAAGGAACTGATGCTGGAGATGGATGCCCTCGGGCTGGATCGTGAAGAGAGCGTGGGCGTGCTGCATACCCGCGTTTGGGGAGCAACCCTTTCACGCAATCTGCTGGCTTCGCTTGAACTCTATTCACATGTGGTGCTTCGGCCTCACTTGCCTGAAGCAGAACTGGAACCGGTACAAGCACTGGCGATACAAGATATCGAAGGCCTCGAAGACGACCCGAAAGGCAAGGCGATGCTGGAACTGCGTCGCCTGCACCTCCCTGCCCCGCTAGGCAATGATCGCCGAGGTACCATCGCTGGCATCGAAGCTACGACTGTTGATGTACTCAAGCAATTCCACCGTCAACACTTCCGCCCCAATGCCACGATCATCAGCGTGGCAGGCAACATCGAATGGAAGCCACTCGTCGATAAGATCGGCGAACTCTTTGGCGACTGGGCCCCGCTGCCTGAGACTAAGCTGAACTTCACTACGCCGATCAAAGGCAAGAACCACCTGATGAAAGAGACCCAGCAAACGCAGATTGGCATTGCTTTCGACAGCATTCCGGTGACCGACAAGAACTATTACAACGCGATGGGTGCCGTCAATGTGCTGAGTGGCGGCATGAGCAGCAGGCTCTTCACCGAGGTGCGCGAGAAGCGTGGCCTTTGCTATTCCGTCTGGGCCAGCTACCAGGGCATGAAAGACCGTGGCACCGTGCTCGCCTATGCAGGCACCACCAACGAACGAGCTCAGGAAACGCTGGATCAGACGCTCATTGAACTGCGTCGTATCGAAGAAGGCATTGAAGCTGATGAAGTTCAGCGGGTACAAGCGGGGCTTAAGTCTTCGTTGATTATGCAGGAAGAATCGACCTCCGCCCGTGCCGGTGCCATCGCATCCGACTGGTACTACTACGGCCGCGTTCGTTCTCTCGACGAAGTACAGGCCGAAGTGAATGCCATGACTGCTGAGAAGATCGTTAACTACTGCAAGGAACATCCACTGAAGGATGGGACTGTGGTGACGATGGGGCCGAAGGCGCTAAGCTGATCGATGATCAACGTAGTACCAGACGACTGGAAGCTACTTGTTCGCCAGCATGTGCTCAACACCTGTGGCGAAGATCGAGATTATCTATCAGCCCGCGATTTCCCAATCCAGCAATCCGTGCATCTCAAGTTCGATGATGGCTCTCATGCCACGTTCCGTTATGCGTTTGCTGTAGAGGACAAAGCAAGGAATCTATTGTTAGTGGTGACCGAACATTGTGGATATCATGTGTTTCACGGTAGCACTTCATGGAAAATACGTAAGCGATAGCTCGAAGTATCCTCACTCACGTTTCGGGTTGGTGTATTATTCACTTACAGCAGAGTAGCCTGATCAGAGAGAACGTAAAAGCCAGCAGGAACGGATTGACGAAGTGCATGATAAGGAATTGGGAAGCCCCACGTCTCTGAGCCAGCCAGAGCGAAAAGAGGCCGACAAAGATGGGTGCCAGGATCAGGTAAATCACCCGCATGCTCGAGTTCGGGATGAGGTGATGCGGAAACAGCCAGAGAGATGCAGCACCCAACAGGCCACCAATCGCCAGGAATATAATCGGGAACAGACAACCGACCGAAAATTCCTTTTCAAAACTGTCCTTCTTGCTGAGCGCGGCATCGAGCGGCACACTGACCAGAGTGTTGATGAGGATATCCAGGAAGAACCAGAGCAACTCTTCCATCGATCACCCTAGGTAGATTGCAATTCCTTCACGACCACAGCCAGCAATTCCGGCTTGTCACTGCTCACGACATGGGTAATGCGGTCTTCTTTGTAACCCAGCTTCTCCATCGCTTCTGCAGCCTGCTTCCAGAGCCTGGCCCGGCTCTTGCCTGATGCCAGGTAGAGATCACCTACCAGTTGGGCCAATCGATCACGCAGGATCGTGGGCTGCTCGTTGTAGTAACGTTTGATGATCTTCTGCTGATGCGGCGAATAGTTCCGCGGTTCCTTACCCGACATCGATTGCTCCTGAAATACAGGGTTGAGTTGAGTACAACACAACCCTGCCACAATTCCATTGTCCTTACTTTGACTGGTGCGAGAGGAACCACTTGTAGAGTTCGGGATTGGCGTAGGTCAGATCCCAGCAGTTGTGGTTGATGCCGGGGAACTCGGTGTAGTTGGGGTGTGCCCCTGCGGCCCAGAGAATCTTGAGGGCTTCGCGTGACTGCTTGACATTTACAGCACTATCCTTGTCGCCATGGAAGCACCAGCAAGGCAAATGCTTGATCGACTGAATCTGCTCTTCGCTCAGCCCGGGATAGCGGGTGCCCATCTTCTGGAAGTAGCCACACACCGGAGCGATAGCTGCCCACTTCTTGGGGTAGGCTACTGCCTGCTCCCAAGTGCCGTTACCACCCATTGACAGGCCGGTGAGGTAGAGCCGCTTGGTGTCGATATCGAATTCCTTCACCACTTGATCGAGCAATTTCATGGTTCGCTTGGCATCATCACCATCGGCTTTCCAGGAGCCTTGCTTGCTGAACTGTGGGATGAGGACATAGAACGGGAAGTTCTCTTGCTTCTCAATCGCTGGTGGCAGACCGACCTGATGTGGCCCCTTGGCTCCACCTTCCCGTTCACCTGAACCGTGCAGGAACAGGATCAGGGGAGCGCCCTTCTTGGCATTCTTCGGCACGTAGAGCCAATAGGGATATTCCTTGTCGCCATCTTTGTAGCTGAGCTTGGTGATAGCCCCTGCTGCAGGAGCATCTTTGGTGATTCGCTTGGCCATCGTTTCTCCAGGCAGGCACAGTGCCACTGCCAGCAATGCGAAGAGGTACATCGTGGTTCCTTTGCGAGAGCGTAACCATAGTTTGATGAGTATGATCTTATGGAAGAGATGCCGAACATGCCTGTGGAAACAACACTGCCTGCGATCTCCAACACCATCGCTCCGTGGTTCCTCTGGTACGTTCGCAAGTACCAGGTGGGCAAGTTCTTTCATGCCACCCGCTTGCTGAAAGGCACTCGTCCTGCACACAATTATGCCAGCGAACCACTGATCGTCTATTTGAACCACCCGAGTTGGTGGGATCCACTCCTCTGCATCATCGCATCCGAGTTCTTCAAGGGACGTTCGCACTACGCCCCGATGGATGCAGCGATGCTGAAGAAGTATGCCATCTTCAGCAAGCTGGGGTTCTTCGGTGTAGAGCCGAACGCCAAGGGTGCAGTCCAGTTCCTACGCATGGGAGAAGCGGTAGTGAATACGCCAGGTACCATGCTCTGGCTGACAGCTCAAGGGGAGTTCCGTGATGTGCGGGAACGGCCAGCAGGCCTCAAGAATGGTTTGGGTGCATTGCTTACTCGTGTGAAGAAGTGTACAGTGCTGCCCCTGGCACTTGAGTACCCATTCTGGAGCGAGAAGAAGCCTGAAGCTCATCTGGCGATTGGGACACCGATTGTCGTGATGGACAACGCTGAGCTAAACGCAGAACAATGGACAAGCAAGCTGGACACAGCGCTTACAGCAACACAGGATGCACTGGCAATCGCTGTACGAAGCCGAGACCTGAATCAGTATGAAACCATCCTCTCCGGGAAGTCCGGCGTGGGTGGAGTCTACGATCTCTGGCGACGGATGATGGCCCAGATGCGTGGGCAAAAGTTCAATGTGGAACATTCATAGCCTGCCGCATACGCTAAGCCCATCATCATCAAAGGAATCAGCCATGTTCGATCTCTCCGCTGTGCAGAAGGCTATCAAAGAGCAAGGTTTCGACGGCTGGCTACTGTGCGACTTCCGAGGCAGCAATGTACTGGCTCAGCGGATCGTGGGAATTGTTCCGGAGAAGCAAGGTTCACGCCGCTGGGCCTACTTTGTGCCCGCATCTGGCGAGCCTCGTAAGCTGGTCCATCGCATTGAACCGGGGGCACTCGACCACTTGCCAGGCAGCGACAAGACCGTGTATCTGCCTTGGCAACAGTACGAAGCGGGGATGAAGCACCTGGTCGGCTCGGCGAAAGTGGTGGCGATGGAGTACTCGCCACGCAATGCAATTCCCTATGTTTCGAAGGTGGATGCTGGAACTATCGAACTCATCCGATCATTTGGAGTCGAGGTGAAGTCCTCGGGTGATTTGATCCAGAGCTTTGAAGCAGTCTGGGATGATGAACAGGAGAAGATGCACTTCGACGCATCCAAGCTGACCGATGCAGCCTATGGTGTGGCATGGAAGTTCATTGCAGATGAAGTTCGTGCCAAGGGACAGACCACTGAGAAGGCTGTGCAGGATCGCATCATGGCTTACTTTGAATCAGTAGGCATGACGACCTATTCTCCACCCATTGTTGGTGTGAATGAACACAGTGGCGATCCCCACTTTGATACCGGCCATGCACCGATCAAAGAGAACGACTTTGTGCTCGTCGATCTCTGGGCCAAGCTGAAGAAGCCTCGTGCGGTGTACAGCGATTTGACCAGAGTGGGCTTTGTTGGAAAGGCCGTACCAGAGAAGTATACGAAGATATTCAACACCGTTGCTGCCGCCCGTGATGCAGCGATTGCGTTGGTCAAGCAACGCTTCTCTGCACAACAACCCGTTCATGGCTGGGAAGTTGACCAAGCGGCCCGCGATGTCATCACCAAGGCAGGCTACGGCGACTACTTCGTCCACCGCACCGGCCACAACATCGGCCAGGAAACCCACGGCAACGGCGCCAACATCGATAACCTAGAGACACAGGATCAACGCATCATCATGAAGCGAACCTGCTTTTCGATCGAACCGGGCATCTATCTGCCTGAATTTGGCGTTCGCTCAGAGGTGAATGTGTATGTTGACGGAAAGGGTGCAGTGCACGTTACCGGAGGAGAGTTGCAGACCAAGGTGGTGGAGATATTGGGGTAGAGGATGTGATTGGGGAGAGGTATAATTGAGTTGATTAGGAGTGACGAAATGACATTGGCTGTAACAATTGAACCAACGACGACAGGGTTTCGGGCGAGTTGCTCGAGTGTTCAGTTATTTGAGGCTGAAGCAGCCACAGCTGAAGATGCATTGGCGCAACTCCAACTCAAGACAGATTCGCAACTCAATGTGAAAGCCCTTAAGCCGCGAAAGAAGTTTGATCTGACAGAGGCAACCAGGCTGGCGGATGAACTTCGGAACAGCGCAGGTTTCGATGAACTGGAAACTGCCATTCTGGAATATCGACAGGAACACAACATCAAGCCCATTCCTGAGTAATGAGCATTTACCTTTTTGATTCTGATACCTTTTCCCATTTCAAGTATCGGAACCAGCGGCTTGAAAGGCACATGACAGTTCACGAAGGTGATGTGTTTGGTCTTACGATGGTGACGGTAGAGGAAGCCCTGGGCGGATGGTACAAGCAACTTCGACAGGCACGAACGCATGCGGAAGTGGCCAAGTCATCAAAATCCAGTGCTTTGACGATGCAGCTCATGTCATCTTTTCAGATATTTCCCGAGACAGAGAACTCATTGGAGGTGACGGATCGGTTTGTGAAAGCCAAGCTGAACATTGGGAAAATGGACATCTTGAGCTTGGGGCAACTGTGGTAACGAGAAACACTCGTGACTTCTCTCGCATTCCGAATCTCATGATTGTCGATTGGACTAACTGATAAAAACTTGAACCAACTTGACCGTTTTCTCGCCTTCGGCTATAGACTCGTTCCGATTTTTCCTGATGTCCGGACGACTGACTCGTCGATGAGACGAGTTGAGGCATCTCGTTTGGTGCTTCAAGGAGGATACCATGCGTTACACCTGGATGTTGTTGCTTGTGCCTGTTGTGGGTTGTGCCACGCATGAGGGTACAGGTGCCGCAGTGGGTGGTTTGCTCGGTGCTGGTACCGGTGCGATCATTGGTAAGGCTGCGGGTAACACCGGTGCTGGAGCGCTGCTTGGTGCAGGCGTCGGAGCACTGACTGGTGCAGCAGTAGGGAATGCTGAAGATCGCAAGGAGCACCGGGAAGCAGTAATTGCTGCGTCAGCCACTTCCGTAGGACCGATGAGCTTGAACGATGTGATCAAACTGACGCAGTCCAATGTGGGCGAGACCACGATTATCAAGCAGATCCAAACCTCGCGTACGGTGTTCCAGTTAACGACAGACGATGTGGTGATGCTGAAAAGCTATGGCGTGACCGATCCTGTTATCAATGCCTTGCAGGATTCCGCCCGCCGACCTATCAGACCTGTGATTTACGAACGGCCTGTGGTGATACATGAATATTGCCCTCCACCTCCCATTGGCGTGGGCTTTCACTATCGCATCCGGTAGTGCTGAAGAGTGACGAAAAGAACAAGCCCACGGAATTCCGTGGGCTTGTTTCATTCTCAAGGTGTCAATCAAGGTGGTGGCTGTTAATTATTCGCCAACATAGGGGAGCAGTGCCATCACGCGGGCACGCTTAATCGCCTGGCTGACAGCACGCTGGAAGGTGGCACAGATACCTGAACGCTTGCGACCGAACATGCGGCCCTGGGCGGTGCACAACTTCTTCAGACCGCTGACATCCTTGTAATCGACGAAGGCAGGACGCGGACAACCTTGCGGGGTGCAGAACCGACACTTTTGCTTCGGTAATGGTGCACGTTTCTTGGCCATGACGTACGTATACTCCAATCAAATGGGAAGTGGAAGTATAGGAAGAGGCTGCAAAGTGGCAAGGATCAAACCTGATAGTTACTGCTCATCCATTTCTCAGCACTCAGGACTCAGCGCTCCGCACTGGATTCACTACCCTAACGTGATCGAACCGAGTTGGTGAAACCATGTCCGATGCTCCTGCCCCGAAGTTCACATCGACCCATTGGCTGATTATGACGATTGCAGCGATTGGGTTCGCCTTCGATATTTACGAACTGCTGGTTTGGCCCTTAGTAGGACGGCCTGCACTGGAACAACTGCTGGGTGTAGATCAATTCACTGCCTCAGGCAACCAGGCGATCCTCAACTGGTTCAGCTACATCATGTACGCCAGTGCCATCTGTGGTGGCATCTTCGGCTTACTTGGCGGGTATCTCACTGACTGGTTCGGCCGACGACGAGTATTGACTTACAGCATCCTTCTCTATGCCTTCTCAGCCCTGGCTTCAGGGTTCGCCAGGACGCCGGAACAGCTACTCGTCTTCCGCTGCCTGACGTTCATTGGTGTTTGTGTCGAATTCGTCGCTGCGACCGCCTGGCTGGCAGAGCTATTTACTCACCCCAAGCAACGTGAAGCGGTACTGGGTTATACCCAGGCTTTCTCGTCGTTAGGTGGCTTGATGGTCACAGGAGCTTATTGGCTCTGTAATCAGTATGCAGAGAGCTTTCCGGCGATCTTTGGTGAACACCAAGCCTGGCGGTACACATTGATCTCTGGCGTGATCCCAGCCATCCCACTGATCTTCATTCGACCCTTTCTGCCTGAATCACCTGCATGGGAAGCGAAGAAGAAAGCGGGCACGCTCACTCGTCCCAGTTTCGCTTCACTCTTTTCACCTGAATTACTTCGAGTGACAGTTGTATCCACCATCCTGATGATGTGCGTCTATGGTGTCGCCTTCGGTGCGATCCAACTACTTCCTCAGATCGTACCTGGTCTGGTTGACGGTGCTGGCCAGATCGTGCCTCTCCGAGCGGCTTATGAGAAGGCCAGCAAGCCCGACGCTGATCAAAAGGAAACCCAGGCAGCGCTAGCCAAGTTCAAAGTAGAGAACGTAGCAGGGCTCAAGAGCAAGGCCCGTGAGGTTTCCAGAAACACTCAAGCGATTGTATCACAAGTACAACTCTGGCAGGAACTGGGGGGACTAGTAGGGCGTTTCGCACTTGCCTACCTGGCCATCGTGGTGGTCAGTAGGCGAACCCTGCTCCGCATGTTCCAAATCCCCGCACTCATCATTGCTCCCCTTGTCTTCTGGTACTTTGCCACTGGCCGTGCGGGCACTTCGAGTTTGCTTTATCTACAGATTGGCATCTTCGTCGCAGCCTTCTTCATCGTTGGCCAATTCAGCTTCTGGGGTAATTATCTTCCCCTGGTGTACCCCGTGAGGCTTCGTGGTACCGGTGAAAGCTTTGCAGCGAATGTCGGCGGTCGCATGCTGGGTACGGGTGGCAATCCGCTGGCTTTGCTCTTCATCCTGCCAGTGATCCTGCCAATGCTTAAGTCGTTCGTTGATGGCTTCCAGCCACCTCAGATGACTGCGCATGCTGCTGCCATCACTGCGGGGTTTTTCTGTCTGCTGGCAGTGGTGGTTTCGTTCTTCCTGCCAGAACCCAAGGCCGGCGCGGAGCACGAATAGAAATCTCGTTCCCAGTCTCCGACTGAGAACGCACTGTGAGCCAGCCTCTGGCTGGCAGCGAAGAAGAGATTCCATCACTTCCTTGCGAGAGTAGAAGTACTCCCACGATTGTAGCCTGCCGGAGGCAGGCGGGCAGTGTGTCCCCGGTTAGAAACCGGGGACAAGGAGGATGGCTACTTCCCTGGCCAGAGTCGGCGTTCGATGCCGATAGACCCTACTTCCAGGTAGGGTCTGTCCTTGCCATCGTAACGAACTTCGGGCACCAGCATCAGACGATCCACTTCGGCACAGAGTTCGATGTCATCTCCCAGGCCGATCGATTGCAGGTGCATGCCGCCTGCTGAGAGTTTCAGTGCTTCCGTCAGCACCAGGCCATGACATTCAAAGGCATCCCAGGCGAGCCGGGCACTGTCGTTCATGGGCACCGGGCGATGGGGTAGCAATGCCGCCAGGAAGGCTCCTGCCAGCAAAGTATCCTCCAGGGCAATATGACCGTTGCTGCCAGCGCAGATGAAGTGGATGGGGCGCTTCTCTTCGAGCAGTATTTCGCAAACAGCACTGAAATTAACGAAGCCTGCGGTGACAATCCTCTCGGCACCCTTAGCATGTAACAATGCCCGGGTACCGTTGGTGGTGCTGAAGATCAGCATCTTGCTTTGGCATTTGTCCCACGAATATTCGAGTGGTGAATTGCCTAGATCGAACCCCGGAACAGCCACGCCTCCCCGTTCGCCACCGAGGATGACTGATTCACCTGATTGTCTAAACTCATCAGCCAGGCTGAGGGCGCCTGGAATGTCCGCTATCGGATAGACATTAGTAACGCCGGCATGAAACGCATGGGCAATGGTCGTGGTAGCTCGCAGCACATCAATGACGATTGCGACCCCGCCTTGCAAAGTACCTGCATCCACCAGGCTTGGTAACAAATGTACTTGCAGTTGGGCTGACACTCGGTTTCCTTATCACACAAAACTGTCTACTAAACATTCTGCAAGCGAGGTCACGAAAGTCCATCCGCCTGTCTATCCTTCCACAGGCTGCCAATTGAGGGCGATCCGCAGTTGATCGTAGGTGAACTCGCTCTGGAAGTGCTCAAATAGAGGCTTGAGACGGCCATCTTCAAACAGCCTGCTGGCTTCCCGGATACGGATGGCATCGTCACGGTTGAGCCAGGGGGCGGTGCTGGACCGTGGCTTCGCTTGCAGATACTCTTCGAGGTACTTGGCAACAGTACTAGTCGCCCGGCGTTGTGTTTCTGCTACTGCTTGTATGCTCAAACCCTGATCGAACAGTTGCCAGGCATCGGCTCGAGTAGCAATAGCTGGCTTCGCTTCCGCTGGTGAATTATTCTCTCGCCCATGGCTGACACCGAAGCCGACATCCATCGGCACGTGATGAGTTTCGCAATAGGCGACGATGCTCTGTACAAAGTCGGTGCCGTAACTGCTCACCTTGGCTTCGCCGAAGCCTGGAATTTGCAGCAGCAGTTGCTTATTGCTGGGGCGATGGGCTGCGAGGGCCTGCAGCGTGGTATCGTGGCAGATCACATAAGGGGCAACCCCGCGAATACCTGCCAGTTGCCTGCGAAGCTTCTGTAACGAGGTAAACAAATTGACATCATACGGCAAGTCGCTGGCTAGCTTGCCCTTGCGGGCCCGGCTCTTCTTCAGTGGTTCCGCTTGCTTCTTTTTCCACAGCTTCACGTTGGTTCGCTGCTTGCGCATCACCTTCCACGATTCGGCATTCAGCTTCAGGATGTAGCCTGATCCCTTTGCTCCCTGGAATTCTTCCTTGGTGATCAACCCCGCTGCAGCCAACTGTTCGTACCAGTCGCGAATCTCATCCTTGCTGTGTTCTTTCAGCAAGCCAAAGACCGAGAGTTGATCATGCTGATGTTTCAATACGTTCTCAGTGCGTTCGCCTCGTAGCACTTCCACCAAATGTTTGCCGCCGAAGCGTTCATCACAGCGAGCAATGGCCGAGAGCAGCTTTTGTGCTGTGATCAAGATGTCAGCCAGCGGTTCGGCATCACCGGTGCAGATGTCGCAGGCGCCACAGTTGTCGAGTGGGAACTGCTGACCGAAGTAGTTGACGAGTTGCTGATGCCTGCACTGGGTGAGCTGGGCATAGCGGTTCATCTCTTCGAGATGGGCGAGAGCCACTTTCAGCCAACCCGTATCTCCCTCGCTCTCCATGGCAGACTTGGTCATGATCTTCTGCCAGATCACCGCATCGGCCCGGCTATAGAGGAGAATGCACTCGGAATCGAGGCCATCACGGCCAGCTCGGCCTGATTCCTGCTGATAGTGTTCGAGCGACTTGGGAAGTGCCAGATGCAGGACAAAGCGAACGTCCGGACGATCGATCCCCATTCCGAACGCGACCGTGGCACAGATCAGGTTGCACTCTTCTGAGCGGAAGGCTTCCTGCACTTTCTTCCTTTGCTCCGCCTCCATACCTGCATGGTAGCCCATGGCCTTGTAGCCCCAGTGATTGAGGGCAGTAACCATGTCATCCACATCAGCCCGACGCAGGCAGTAGATGATACCCGCTTGGTCTGGGTGCTCTTCGAGAAACGACTTCACCTGGGCATGTTCGTTGTCCCGCTGTACCACCCGGTAGTGCAGGTTGGCTCGATGAAAGTCGCCTACCATCACCAATGGATTTTCGAGGTGAAGCTGGTTGATGATATCGCTGCGAACCTTCTCGGTAGCGGTGGCAGTGAAGGCATGCACTGGAACGTTCGGGAAGGCATCTCGCAGGAACGCTAGTTGCCGATACTCTGGTCGAAAGTCGTGCCCCCAGTGGCTGATGCAGTGGGCTTCATCAATGGCGATGCTGGCAATAGGCAGGGTGCGAAGCAGATCGACAAACTCAGGCATCACCAGTCGCTCGGGTGCGACGTAGACCATCCGATAGTGACCTTCGCACATGGCCCGGATGCGGTCTTCCCGTTCACTGACACTGAGCGACGAATTGATGTAGCAGGCAGGGATGCCGTTCGCTTCCAGTGAATCGACCTGGTCTTTCATCAAAGCGATGAGTGGCGAGACGACAAGCGTGAGTTGGTTCGTTCGTGCAGCAGCTGGAGCTTGGTAGCACAGAGATTTACCACCACCGGTGGGCAAGACCAATAGCAAATGTCGTCCAGCCAGGTTGGCCTCGATGGCTTCCTTCTGGCGCGGACGAAGATCATGAAAGCCCCAGTGCCTGGCGATGACGCTTTGCACTTGTGGGTAGTTGACAGCCATTTCTGCTACATCGGTGATGGTGAAGCCTGTTCCACTGTATCATATAGAGGGAGAGGAGCGGGGAGGAATGATCATGTTCGCGCTTGGTTTGCTGATGTGTATAGTGGCAGCTGATCTCCCAGAAGGATGGGTGGCCATCAAAGCTGCGAACCTGGGCTATCAGGTGAGCATGCCTAAACCTGAACGGAAGGCCTTTCAGGATATAGGGCCTGACGACAAGCCAGTCCATATCAGCTTGTATCGGGGAACTGTAGGGAGGACCTCGTACATCGTCAGTGTCAGCGAGTTTTCGAAATCGTATCTGTCGCAGCCTGTGAAAGTGATCTTCGATAATGCCCGTGATGGTTCATTGAAGCGTTCTGGTGGTACCTTGGTGAGCGAAAAAGAAATCAAGTTCAACACCATCCCCGGCAGAGAGACTGTAGTGAAAGCCAAGGAAGCGGGCTATGTAAAAGCCAGAATATACGTCTACAACCTGCGACAGTATTCCATAATGCTCGCAGGCGAGAAGGAAGATGATCTGGAGAGCAAGGAAGCGAAGTTGTTCTTCGATTCGTTTGAACTGAAGCCATTGAAACGCACTATCAAGTAGACTCTCGTTCCCAGCCTCCGGCTGGGAACGCACTGCCCGCCTGCCTCCGGCAGGCTGCAATCGTGTGAGTACTTCACAGTATTGCATCGATGAGATGAATTCACTTCTACGCTGCCAGCCGGAGGCTGGCCTACAGTGTGTTCCCAGCCAGAGGCTGGGAACAAGTTTATGTCATCTCCAGCCCCGGAACCCACGCCCCATGGAACCCGTACGGTACGCGTACAGGTAACAGCACACGGGCGACGGGCTTGGCTCGAAAGTCCTGAGCGGCGACGACCACCAGTTCGCTCTTGTTCTCTGCTTTGTCGTAGATGAAGTTGACCAGCCAGCCGTCGTCTTCGCTGGTGGCATCGGGGCGGGGGACGAAGACTGCTTCACCTCCCATCTTACCTGCACCGAAGTCGTGCGACTCTTTCTTGCCTGTGCCTAGTTCATATTTGAGCATGCTGCTGAAGAAGTCGCCGGTGCCAGTGCCGCAGTAGCCAAACCTGGTGCTGCGGAGGGCGAAGTTGTCGTTCACTCGTGGAAACTCCGTCGGGGCATCATCGAGAGGCTTCTCTCTGACCGCTCCGGTCTTCATGTTGAAGCTGTACTGGTAAAGCACGGCGTGATTGTCCACCGCACCATCGCTGCCATCAATGGAACCAGGGAAGGCGGGATAGCGACACGCCTGCACGATCACCTCATCGCCTTGCTCAAAAGAGTTGAGCGTGTGGAAGATATAACAGGTCTTGGCTTCAAACCACTTGATAGCGTTCTTGCCATCAGCACCTTTCTTGCGGGAGATGATGCCAAAACGGGACGGTGCCTTGGCATCGAAATACCAGGGTGGCTTCCCAGACATGGCCCGAGTCATGGTGAACGTCTGGGGTAGTTCAAAGAAGATGGCATAGTTCGGCGTGACGGCGAAGTCGTGCATCATCGACGACTTCTGCAGCTTGATCCCTGTGGTGGATGTCAATGCACCAGCTTTGTCAATCTGATAGAAGAGAGCGGTCGCCTGTGGGAAGTAACAGAAGGCCAACATTTCACCGGTGATGGGATCGACCTTGGGGTGAGCAGTGAAATTGCCCCGCAGCTTGGTGGCGAAGTCGTAGAGACCTTCAGTGTCAAGGCTTGGTACCTTGATGTGATGTGGCTTGCCTGCTTCGTAGAGCGCTAGCAACTTCTTCGCATGCCAGACGAGTGCAGTGTTGGCTGCGTTCTTGTAGGGATTCTTGCCCTTCAGGATCTCCTTCATGTCAGGCATTTCGAGCATGCCGGTGTAGAGCTTCTTGCCCGCTTTCTTTTCGTTGACGTAGCCTTCGGTCTGAATGAACCGATTGCGATAGCTGGCCTTGCCATTGGTCAGCCGAACGCCGTGCAGCATGCCATCACCTTCGAACCAGTGGTAAGGACCGGTGGGTTTGATGAAAGGGTTCGGGCCGTTACGAACATAGAGACCATCGAGTTCCTTCGGAATCTCGCCGATGACTTTGAGCGAATCAACAGTCACCTCCTCCTGTACCGGACCGTAGTTGCCCTTCAGAAACTGATGGCCGACAGGATCATCGGCAAACAATTGTTCTGAATGAAACAGCCCTGGGTGAAGGGCAGTTGTTCCGGTAAGTGCAGTATGGAGAAAATGACGACGATTCAGTGACATGAGGAACTCCTGCGAATGCGTACTATTCGGTTCAGTCCGTATCATATTTGAGAGGATTGTAGTATCTCATTCTGACACGGAGAATCTAGTGGCGAAATTGGTGCCGGTGCCGCTGGTGGTGGCTGATGAACCGGTGCCTGCTGCGGTAGATGCATTCCTGCGCGAGGCGGAAGAGCGTATCGAAGCGTTCCAGGAAACACATCAGATTACTGGCTTCGTCCCCAGCCATTTTCCCTCCATCTACCAGGCTCTGAGGCACATTCGACAAGAAAGTCTGGCTACTGGCATGCACTTCTGCGAATGGGGCAGCGGATTCGGTATCGTTGCCTGCCTGGCCACCTCGCTTGGTTACACTTCTTGTGGCATTGAAGTGAATGCAGAACTGGTGCACAACGCCCGGCAGTTGGCGGACGAGTACGACTTCGATGTCGATTTCCACTGTGATAGTTTCATCCCCAGCGGGGGCGAAGCGTGTATCGAGATGGAAGAAGCTTCCAGCTGGCTCACCGAACAGTCAGGCAACCTGGAAGACGAAGGGATTTTGCCTGCCAACTATGATCTGATCTTCGTCTACCCCTGGCCCGGCGAAGAAGCCACCACAGAACGCCTCTTCAAACGCTTCGCCAACCATGGAGCATTGCTGCTGACGTTTCATGGACGCGAAGGCTTGCGTCTACAACGCAAAGTACGCGAAGGAACCAGTGGGCGACGTGGCAGGTAGTGGCTCTTACACACTTATATAGTTAATCATTTCCTAAACTAACTGTGCATCGATCGCTCTGAGCATGCGACCCCAGCCCTGTTCGGTTCGGCTGACATATTCCACCCAAGCAGCATCCATATCGTGAACGAGAGTAGCGATGCAACCAGTGCCTTGCGGCTCGATGGAGATGGTTACCCTAGAAGGATCAGCCTCTTCGGATGCATCGACGATCCAGGTAAAGACGATCTTGCGTGGTCTTTCAAGTTCGAGATATTTGCCCCAGTGACGGGCCTCGGTTTCTCCACGCATGTCAGAGAAGCAGAACGACCCGCCTACTCTTGCATCGACTTGCACTTCACGAATGTCCCCCGACAGCCCCATCTCAGTTAGGGAAGCGTGCATCCAACGACGAATGACTTCCGGCTGCAGCCAGGCATCATAAACACGCTCGGCAGATGCTGTGAATTGATGAGATACCCGAGCTTGTACAGTGCCACTCATGACGTTCCCTTCTTGCTTTTGTGTGGTGAAGATTCTTCAGCGAGTAATTGATCAATCTCACGCATGCCTGCTTTCCAGAAGGCCTGCTGCTGCGAGATAAGCCAGTTGCTGGCACGTTTGAGAACATCAGGGCTGAGTTCGCAATGACGAACTCGACCTATTTTTTTCGTCTTGACTACACCGCTGGATGTGAGGACGTGTAGATGCTGAACCACAGCAGCCAGGCTCATCTTCATTGGTTGAGCCAGTTCGCTGACTGAGGCTGAGCCCTGACTGAGTCGTTCAATCATGGCCCGCCGAGTGGGGTCAGCGAGTGCAGAGTAAACCTGATCCAGCGCCGCCAATTGGTTAAGCATATGCTTAAGTATAATATGGACAAAACAATAGTCAAGGTTATGCTTAAGTGTTCTTGTTGCTACTTGTCATGGCTGGTGACTGCACTACTGTCCGGTTCCCATGCCACCACGGAATACAAAGTAGACAGCACCGCATAGGCAGAGTCCTGCCCACAGGTAGTCGAGTTTGATTGGCTCTCGTAGATACCAGACCGAGAATGGCACAAATACTGACAGTGTAATAACCTCTTGAATGATCTTGAGCTGCCCAACACTCATCTGAGTGTGGCCAATTCGATTGGCGGGCACTTGGAACAGATACTCGAACAAGGCCAGCCCCCAGCTGAACAATGCCGCTATCAACCAAGGCTTATGGTTCATTTCCTTGAGGTGGGCATACCACGCAAACGTCATGAATACATTGGACGCAATCAACAACAATACGGTCTGAACAATCACCGGCATCCCTGCCCCCTGGCCGATCATCGGCTTCTGCTGACTTCCATGCTCATCAGCAATAGGATCTCTAAGCCTACGCGGGTCGATGATGCCCAGCATCAGGATTTTTGTCAAGTTACAGCATCTCTCATTCGAGATACACCAGCTGAAGCATGTAGTCCAACAAACTACTCTGCTGGTGGCACGGGAATGCTGTTAGCCACTTCCACTTCTACCATACCGAGCTTGGCTGTCTCGATAGGTGCAACACTGGGCTTAAAGGCAACCTGTAATGGTCCCATAACTGGTGCTTTACTCACTGGTGATCCTAGTGCCAACCCACTTGTTGCCTGCGTCATGGTCTGTGGAATTGCAGGCGATGCTGTCATCGGTGGTGTGTAACGTGGGGCATTCACCACGGGTGAGGATGCGCCGCAACTGCTGCAACCCGAGGATGGTGGCGTCACCATCTGTGGGGTGTAGCCCATGGCAGGGGCAAACCCTGGAGGGGGAGACTGCGGTTCATGCTTGGTTGATGAGCAACCAATAGAGCACGCGACGAGTGTAAAAATTGCAAACCGAAAGAGGACCATGATGCACCTGACAAGCTAGTGAACTGACATAAGCTTTGCCGATGCCGTAGAATTTGCCAACTCCGTAGACTGATCCTGTCAGGGAATTCGTGAGGGCATGCAACTACCAAACGCATAGCCGTTACTGTCGATAGGGTTTGCCAGGACTATCAAACCACGCCGTCATCGGGCTCAACATGGTTGATCATCTGGTCCCGTAACATCTTCCGGGCCCGGTGCAACCGGCTCTTCACCGCAGCCAGAGACAGGTTCAACTGTTTGGCTACCTCTTCATTGGGCATATCTTCCATGTCAGCCAGCACTACCACTCTTCTATAGGCTTCAGGCAACTCTGCGACTGCTCGCCTGAGTGCCTGGGTGGTGGCTTTATGGCTGGTAATATCATCCGGCGTTTTCGATTGCTGGCTCGGATCACTCGGAGCATGCGTTTCGAGCAGTTCTTCAATGGGCTTCTTCTCTTCGATCTTGTTCTGCATTACCCGTCGACGGCGGAACATCAAAGCGGCATTCGTGGCAATACGATGCAACCAGGTACTCAGCGAAGCTTCTCCGCGGAACGTTGGCAGCTTCTGCAATGCCCTGAGCACCACATCCTGGGAAAGTTCCTGCACATCGCTCTCGTTGTAGATGTACTTCCGCAGGATGCCTTGAATACGAGGCAGATAAGCTTGCAGCGTGAGCAAGTGAGCAGCGTACTTATCATTGGTCATTGCCGGATTGACTAGTTCAGTTGGCAGTTTGCTTGGTGGCAGACTACGCATCCCCGGCGCAGCACCGTTCGTCACGGAAGCCTGCTCAACACCTGGTTGTGCCTGGCCGGTTTGGTTCATGTTCTTGAAGTACAACAGAAAATCAAACAAGCTCCGGGATTGATACCCATGAGGTATCGCCCCTGGAGCTTGTTAGTATTATAGCCAATCACCATCAGCAGCAAACTAATCGTCGCGCATGTTGCCTGGCGACATGGTCTGCAGGCGACGGACAAGCTGTGCAGCGCCAGCCTTGAGCGGACTGGGGCTTCGCTTGACCGAGAAGCTGACCTTCATGCCTTCGTTTACATCGAGGAAATCGAGGCCTGGTTCCAAGTCAGTCAGGTGGAAGAAGTAGTCGTAACCATCTTCGGCCTGGATGAACCCGTAGCCTCGGTCTGCTACCTTCTTCTTCACTTCGCCTGTCTGGGTAGGCAGGTCTTCCTGTGGCATATAGTTGCCATCTTCAGTCACATATTCCTGGATGGCTTCCATCTTCTGCTGCTGGAACTCAGCACGGCAGACATCGCAGTAGAACCGCTGGCCCTTGCGGGGACGGAACGTTGTCCAGACCATGCGATCACCTTCATGATTAGGCGATTCGCAGGATCGTTCGTGACGTTCGTAGGTCAGTTCCAGTGGGCCAACCATGTCCTCGAGCCAGATGGTATCGAAATCCTTAATACGCTGAGGATCTGCGGTATCAGCAATTTCTGGAGCACAACTGGTTCGGATGCTAACGAGTTGCACTCGTCGTCCTGCACGACGGACTTCCTGCAGCACGGGCTTGAAATCGAGATCACCCAGGAGCCCGATTGCAATGTCGAACCCCTGCTGATACGACTGCACCAACATGTTGGTGGCGAGGGCAATATCAACGCACTTCTCGCGTGGCTCGAAGTTGTCGCCTGGCTCACGATCAATGCGACGAAGACGACGACCAAAGAAGTTGATGGGGAAGGTCTCTACTTCGTAATGATGCTCTTCACGAAGCATGTTGAAGAAATCAAGACGACGCTGAACAGCATCGGCATCACGACGATCAAAGTTGTTGGCATAGCTACCGAACAGGTAAGTACGAACGACATCCACATCAGCGCCGATCCGTTCAGCCACCTTGTCGCCGAGCACCTTGGGAAGCTTGCCGAAGTCAATGTGATAGTCTTTGCGATTGGCAAGTTCTGAAAGGCGAGGCGTATTCGTATAGAGCCAGGTTCCATCGATAAAAATCATTGCCTTAGCCAACGTACGATCTCCCAGTAGTAAACAATGTTGTCATCCGACACTTGCCGAATGGACTCTTTCTGCTGTCATTCAACGAGGAATGCAGGGAAAGAACAGTGGCAAAGAACAGAGATTCGACGATTCCCAAAATCAAGTTTCACACCACTGAACAAATATGCTGACGCGCGATTTATTCTCCACAATGAGCCGAATTATTAGCTGAGACTCAAGTCTACTCTCTTCGATTACTCATCTATTAATCGCTATAGTATCCTCATTCCCTATCTCCCGGAGAAGTTGCCATGCTGCAACGACTGCTGCTGGCTCTGGTGACACTTGCTTACCTCGTCACGCCGAGCTTTGCCCAGAAGGACAAGAAGGCTAAAGATGCCGGGCCAGGCATCGCTCACATCAAACTCAAGGGTTCGCTTACCGATGGACCGGGTGGGATGCCCAATCCATTGACTGGTTCTTCTGGCGACACCTTACGATCAATTCAAGATCGCATAGTGAAAGCTACTAAAGATGCTGATGTCAAAGCGCTCGTGTTGCACATGGAAGGTTTCGCAGCTGACTGGACAGAGCAGCAAGAACTGCGACAGAGTCTGGCTGCTTTCCGCAAGGCTGGCAAGAAGGCATACTGCTATCTCGAAACAGCAACGATGGGTGGTTATCTTGTCGCAACTGCTTGCGATGAGATTCTGGTTCCACCAGTGGGTGGAGTAGAAATCCCTGGCATTCGCTTTGCCATGTCCTTCTACAAGGATGCGATGGAGAAGATTGGCCTGAAGGGCGACATCGTTCCGCTCGGCGATTTCAAAGCAGCAGGCGAACCGTTCAGCCGTAACAAGATGAGCGAGGCAAACCGCAAGCAATGGGACAAGCTCGCTGACGACTACTATGAGATCGCAGCTGAGACCATCGCCAGTTCCCGCAAGGGTTTCGATGTCACCAAGGCCAAAGCCGCCATCGATGTTGCCATGTATACCCCCAAGGCTGCTGTTTCTGCGGGCCTCGTTGACAAAATCGGCTACCCCGATGAACAACTGAACGAGATCAAGAAAGAACTCAGCAACGACAAGCTAATCGTTCGTAAGGACTATGGCAAAACCAAGGACGAGCTCGATCTCTCCAATCCGTTTGCTCTGCTCAAGATGCTGAACCCACCGAAAGAAGCCAAGCTGAACGACAAGCCCAAGGTGGCAGTGATCTACGCCAATGGGGCCATCGAAACAGGCAAGAGCAGCTTTGGCATGATGGGCGAATCGATGGGATCAACCACTATGGTGGAACTCATCAACAAGGCTGCTGCCGAGCCAAGCGTGAAAGTTATCGTCCTTCGAGTTGACAGCCCCGGTGGCTCTGCCCTCGCCAGTGACTTGATCTGGAAAGCAACCGTCGATGCCAAGAAGCCCATCGTCGTCAGCATGGGTTCGGTCGCCGCTTCGGGTGGCTACTACATCTCTTGTGGCGCTGATCGCATCTTCGCTGAGCCAGGCACCATCACTGGATCCATTGGCGTCATCTCCATGAAGATCGTCACTGGTGGCGTGTACGAAAAAGTGGGCGTGAATACTGAAATCGTCAACCGTGGCAAACGGAGCGACTTCATGAGCATGGAACGTGCTTTCACCGATGATGAACGAGGCGTGATGCTCACGATGATGGGTGATGTCTACGACACGTTCCTCAGCCGAGTGATGGAAGGGCGCAAGAAAGCTGGTCGCGACATTGCTCTGGATGACCTGAAGAAGATTGCTGGTGGTCGCATCTGGACTGGTCGCACTGCCAAGGAGATTGGCCTGGTGGATGAGCTAGGCACACTCGACGATGCCATCGCCTACGCCAAGAGGAAGGTGAACCTCGAGAACAACGCTGATGTTGAACTCTGGATTCAGCCCAAGGGCAAAGGCTCGTTGCTTGACTCCCTCTTCGACGCTCAGGTGATGAGCAAGGTGAATTCACTGGTGAATGTGGTACCAGGCCTGCGAAAGCACCTGCACACTTTCGACCTGATCACCCGCCATCCCCAGGAACGGATGTGGCTGCTCTCACCTTACTCGGTGGAAGCTAAGTAGAAAATTGTGGCAGGGTTGTGACTGTATTCAGTCTCAACCCTGATGCGACGGCTTAGAGATAATGCACGGCAACAGGGTTGAGTGGAGTACCACACAACCCTGCCACTTTTGACGATCACTTCGCTTAGACCGTAATCTCGATCTTCCTCGGTTTCACTTCTTCCTTCTTCGGCAGCTTCACGGTCAGTACGCCATTCTTGTAGTCAGCGTTGATCTTGCTGATTTGCACTTCATCATTGATGGCGAACTGGCGTTCGTAGTCGCCTACTGCATATTCATTCTGCAGCTTGCCCTGGCAGCATGGCTTAGGTTGCACCTTGCCATGCAATTTGAGTTGTCCGTTCTCGAACTGCAAGCTGATGTCACCGGGCTGTACGCCTGGCATGTCAGCCTGGAAGAGGTATTCCTGCTCGGTCTCCCATACATCCACTCGCGGAGTGAAGGAAGGGGCAGCTTGTTTGGTTGCACCATTGGTTGGGGCCTGGGTTGCACATGCACTCATTGGGTTGTCTCCGGATAGTACACATCTCGCTCCGCGAGATGCTGGTAGCAATTCGCGCCAGATGTGATTGGTGTCTGGGTTGGTAAACGCTTACTTCATGTAAAGAGATGCCTGTTTAACGTGACAACTCTTCTCGCATCTCGGCGGATCGAGATGGGTACTTTGAATTATCCAATCGCAATGTTGATCTGCTTCGGTTTCGCATCGGCCGACTTGGCCAGCTTCAACTCCAGCACACCGTTGGTGTACTTTGCCTGCACCTGGCTGGAATCGACAGGCTTGGGCAGCGTAAACGTACGTTCAAACTTGCCAAAGCTGCGTTCCTGTCGATGACAGATGGCTTTCTCGAAAGTCTGGGGCTTGCGTTCACCCTTGATCACCAGTTGATCGGTGTTAACCACATAGGCTTCGAGGCCGCTGGGCTGATAGCCAGGCAGTTCGGTCTCGAGGTAATAGTTCTCTTCATCTTCCCAAACATTGACTGGAGGATAACCCGCGGTCGATGGAGCGGAGAAGGCACTCTCCAACTCACGCTGCAAGCGATTCATCTCAGCAGCAAAGGTACGCCCAGGCAGCATCTGCATCAGTCTCATGACCATATCTCCTT
>WBZX01000466.1_pt1 | contig 36825 bp, 29 predicted proteins | sample 5204211 | NCBI WGS metagenome assembly WBZX01 (sample SAMN12344362, study PRJNA552823) | activated sludge metagenome | biome: Activated sludge suspended growth; feature: Nitrification reactor; material: Wastewater; isolation source: activated sludge from nitrification reactor of wastewater...
ACTGGACCCTGCTCGCCAACGGCTTCCTGCGCAGCCCCGGCGATCTGCCGCTGCTGCTCGGCCGCAGCGCCCACGCGGCCGCGGTGCCCGACGCGTTCCGGCCGGCGGCCGTCGCCTTCGATGTGCTGAGCTACCAGCTGCTGGGCGCGCACGCGTTCTGGCACCACCTGCTCTCGATCGCGCTGCACGTCGCCACCGCGGGCCTGCTGGGTGCGTGGCTGCGCGCGCGCGAGCTGCCGCTGACGACGGTCGCGATCGTGGTCGCGATCTTCGGCACGCTGGCGATCCACGCGGAGGTCGTCGCGGTCGTGTCGTACCGCGAGGACGCGCTGGCGGCCCTGCTCGCGCTGGCCGCGATGATCCAGGCGGATCGCGGCGCGCAAGCACGGGGTCGCGCGCGCGCGTGGTCGCTGGTCGCCGCCGCCGTGCTGGCGCTGCTGGCGTGCCACAGCAAGCTCAGTGCAGCTCCGCTGCCGGCGCTGTGGTGCGTCAGCGTGTGGTCGTGGCCGCGGCCATGGCCGTCGCGTCCGCGCGTGCTGGCGCCCGCACTCGCGTTGACCGTCGGTTGCGTGGCCGCGCTCGCGCATCAGCGCTACATCCTGGGTGAACTCTCGCCCTACGCCGCGCAGCTCGGCATCCACGCCGCCGCGTGGTCGCACAGCGAGGTGCTCGCATCGAGCGTGCAGATCCACCTCGGCTACCTGCAGCAGATGCTGCTGCCGTTGGGGCTCTCGCCGGAGTACGTCGATCGCCCGGGCTCGTGGACGGCGCCCGCGACCGTGCTGGGGGCCGCCGGGCTGACGCTCGCGCTCGGCCACGCCGCGGTCAGCTTCGCGCGCGGCCGCCATCGCACGTGGTCGTTGGTCGCGTTCGCCACGGTGCTGGCGTGGGTGCCGACCTCGAACCTGGTCGCGTTGCCGAACATGCGCGCCGATCGCTTTGCGTACCTGCCCAGCATCTTCGTGTGCCTGGGCTTGGGCACGCTCGCGTGGATGCTCGGGCGCGCGCTGGCCCGCCGGCTCGGCCACGATGCGATCGCGTACGCCCCCGCGGTCGCGCTGGTGGTGATGCAGGGCGCCTTCGCCCAGGCGGCCGCGACCGCGTACAAGAGCGACGCGCGACTGTGGGAGGTCGCGCTGCGCCGTGCACCGGACTCGGCCCGCGCCCACGCGTTGCTGGGCGAGCTGACCATCGCGACGATGCGTGCCACCGAGGGTGACGAGGACCCCGTGCTGCTGGCGCGCGCGCGTGCCCACTGTCGGCGCGCCCTGGCGCTGGCGCCCGAGGACGCGCTGCCCCACCTGTGCGCCGCCCGCCTCGCGGTGCAGCTCGAGCAGTGGACCCTCGCGCAGCGTCACTTCGAGGCCGCACTGGCGCGCGCACGTGCCCGCGAGGATCGGATCCTGACCGCGCTCGCCAGCGTGACCCTCGACGTGGCCGAGCTGCCCTACGCCGAGCGCGTCGCGCGGGTCGATGCCCTGCTGGCGCGGGCCGAGCGCGAGTTTCCTTACGCCTCCGAGGTCGCCGCCGCCAGCGGCCGGCTCATGCATCGGCTCGGCCGCGCCGATGCAGCCTTCCATCGCTATGCCCGTGCAAGGCGGCTGCGTCCCGAACGTTGGGACGTGGCGCTGTGGGGGCTGGAACTCGCCCTCGATCTCGGCGATGCTCCCGCGGCGCAGACCCTCTGGGCACGCGGCAAGGACCTCTGGTCCGACGCCGACCCCAAACTGGTCGACGCAACCCGCCGAAGGGTGTACGACGGCGGGCGCCTGTTCAGCGCCGGAACCCCCAAGTGGCCCGGCGAGCACGCCTTACCCTTGATCGACCTCCTGCCGGAAAGACCCCGCGATGATCCGTAAGTTCTGCGCCTTGCTCGTCTTCGTGGCCTTCGCGATCGCGGTCGGCGGCATGGCCTGCGTCAACACCGTGCAGCAGCTCGACAACGCCGACGAAACCGACGGCGCGACCTGAGCTCGCCTGCGCTAGCGTGACGCGCTGACACCGGCGTCGAGGCGATCGAACAGATCGCGCGGCGCCAACGGAACCAGGGCCGGGCGCTGCTCCGGATCGAGGTGGCACTGCGCCGAGCATCCGCAGTGATCGAGGCGCAGGCCCGCAGCGTCGGCCGCACGGCGCAGCGCATGGCGCAGGGCGGCATCCGCCATCGGCGAGAGGTGCACACCGCCCGCAGGCAACGCCTCGGGCTGCTCCGGATCGATGCCGTAGGCCCGCGCCGCGGTGGCGACCACGGGCCACGGCGCCGCGTCGATCAGGCCGCGAAGGCGGGTTGGCGTCAGGCGACCCAGCACCGGGTGGGCGTCGCGGAGATCCGCCGCCACGATGTGCCGGACCAACGCCGTGATCGCCCGCTCGTCGGAGATCGCGGGCATCAACGGGCCCAGCCAGACGCCGACCTCGAGATCGTTGGCGCGCAGGTGCTGGGCGTGCTGCAGCAGGGACGCCGCCGAGGCCGAGCCGGGGCCGAGCAACGCCGCGCCCATCGCCGCGTCGAGGTGGGCGATCTCCAACATCACCGTGACGCCGTGGCGCCGCAGCTCGGAGATCGCCTCCCGTGGCAACGGCACCGTGGTCCGCAGGATCGTGCGTCGACCGTGCCCAGCGACCCAGCGGACCGCGTCCGCGATCCAGGCCCCACCCTGGCGATCGGTCACCCGCAGGGTCACACTGGAAATGGGGCCGGCCCCGGCCTCGGCCTCGGCCTCGCCGACGATCGAGGCCAGCGCCAGATCGACCGCGCCCGCCCCATCCTGCACCGCCGCACCCAACACCAGGCCTCGCCCCGCGCAGGTCGCGAGTTCGGAGAGTCGGTGGACGGACGCAGTCATCGCAGGGCCTGTACATTTGTATAGCCCCGCCCCGGCCACCGTGCAAGGCGCGGTCGGTCGCCGCCGCCCGAGCCCCCGCGCACTGCGGATCGCGTGCCCGATTCGGGGCGCCTGGCGGCTTTTCCGCGGGTCGGAGGGCCGTTTCGTGGTAGAGCGACGGCTGATCACGGCAGATGGCCGGCTCTCAGGATTTGCCCTCCGAAACCCCAGACACGCACGACGGCGCGACCCCGGCGCTCGCGGCCACAGAGCCCTCGCCCGGCACCGGCATCCTCATGGAGGCGATCGATCCCGACGCGCTCAAGGTGGTGCGACGGCTGCTGACCGCGGGCCACGAGGCCTACCTGGTCGGGGGCTGCGTCCGCGACCTCTACCTCGCACGCCGGCCCAAGGACTTCGACATCGCCACGAGTGCGACGCCCGAAGCCATCCGCCGGCTGTTTCGCAACAGCCGCATCATCGGCCGCCGCTTCAAGCTCGCGCACGTGTTCTTCGGCTCGAAGATCATCGAGACGAGCACGTTCCGCACCGCGCCGCAGCCGAGCGAGGCCGACGACCCGCTCATCACGGCGGACAACGAGTGGGGCAGCGTCGAGGATGACGCGCGACGTCGCGACTTCACCATCAACGGCCTGTTCTTCGACGTGGAGACCGAGAAGATCGTCGACTTCGTCGACGGCCTGACCGATCTCGACGCCAAGCTCATGCGCACCATCGGTGACCCGCGCCTGCGCTTCCAGGAGGACCCGGTCCGCATGATCCGCGCCGTGAAGTTTGCGGCGCGGCTGGGCTTCGACTTCGAGGCCGAGACCTACGCCGCGCTGCTCGAGGTCGCGCCCGACATCGTCAAGTGCAGCAAGGCGCGCGTGCTCGAGGAGATCTACAAGCTGCTGCGCAGCGGCTCGGCCCGCCGCAGCTTCGAGCTCATGCTCGAGGTGGGGTTGTTCGAGCACGTGCTCGGCCCCTACCTGCGCCAGTTCGGCGAGCCCGCGGCGGCCAAGGCGATGCTGCTCGAGGCCGCCGCAGGCACCACCGAGGGCGACGGGCTCGAGCCGGCGCGCCTGCTGTTCGCGCTGCTCGGCGCGCTCGACCGCTACGTCGGCCAGACCCACGAGCAGGTCGTCAACGGCGTGCTGCATGCGGTGTTGTTCGCACCGTTCATCGGCCGCGAGCTCGCCAGTGGCCAGCGACACAACCTCGACCGCAGCATCGACGCCCGCATGACGGCGGTCGGTGGGGTCGTGGGCCTGGCCCGTCGCGACCGCGAGATGGGCCGCCAGATCCTGCTCTCGCACCAGCGATTGCTCGAGCCCGGCCGACGCCGACGCGCGGGTGCGGCGGCGCGGCAGAACTTCCACGACGCGCTGGTCTTCCTCGGCCTGTGGGTCGATGCCGTCGGCAACGGCCGCGCGGGCCTCGAGAGCTGGCAGTCGCTGACCAGCGGCACGCCGACCGCCGAGCCCGAGCCTCGCACGCAGCGCCGACGGCGACGACGCTCCGGCGGCCGTCGCGGGGGCTCGCAGGCCCCCGAAGGTCCGCCCGGCAACGGCGGCGAGGCGCACGCGGGCGAGTCGTGAGCCGCAACCGCGCGCCGCGAGGCGCCAGCGCGCGCGTCGATCGGCGTACGCTCGAGCGCGAGGCACTGCTGACCGCGGGCACCCGCGATCACTACGAAGACACCGCGCTGTACGACTTCGAGTACAGCGATCGCACCGACGACATCCGCCACTATCGCGAGCTCGCGGCCGGCATCGGCGCGCACACCCGTGTGCTGGAGCTGGGTGCCGGCACCGGCCGCATCTCGATCCCGCTCGCGCGGGACGGCCACCGCGTGATCGCCCTCGATGCGATGCCGCCGATGCTCGAATCGCTCGAGCGCACGGCCGCTCGGGTCGGCCTCACCGACCGCATCCGCCCGCTGCACGCCGACATGCGGGAGGTCCCGCTCGGCGACGACGAGGTCGACCTGGTGATCGCGCCGTTCAACGCGCTCATGCACCTCTACCGCTGGCAGGACCTGCTGGCGTGCTTCCGCGAGGCGCACCGCGTGCTGCGAACCGGGGGCATGTTCGCGTTCGACGTGCAGATCCCCGATCTCGAGTGGCTCGAGTGGGACCCGGAGGTTCGCCACGCGGTCACGCGCTTCGTGCACCCGGTGACCCGCGAGCCGCTGATCTACTCGACCAACCACAACTACGACCCCGAAACCCAGATCTGTCACATCCGCATCTACTACGACGACGTCCCGCCCGCAGGGCGCCGCTTCGTCGCGCCGGCCAAGCCACGCAAGCTCGTGCACCTCGCCCATCGCCAGATCTTCCCGGAGGAGCTGCGCATGCTGGTGGCGACCGCCGGCCTCGAGCTCGAGTCGCTGACCGGCGACTTCGACGGCCGGGCGCTACGCGACGGCGAGGACTCGCAGGTCGCGATCTGCCGCAAGCGCTAGCGGCCCACAGGTGGGGCCCGGCGTACGCCCGTCGCGGAGCGCCAGCGCGGGCTGCTACGCTCGCACCGGCATGTCCGCGCCGACACGACCCGTGGCAGCGGCCGCCCCGTGGGCCGCGTCGTTGTTCAGCTACGGCGTCACCGGCACCAACGGCAAGACCTCGAGCTGTGCCTTCATCGCCGCGTGCCTGCGCGCGGCTGGCCGCGACGTGCTGCGGGTCGGCACCACCGGCGCGTTCCACAACGAACGCGAGCTGCCCAAGGGCAGCAGCTTCGCCGACTTCCTCGCGCTCATCGAGGGTGTGGCGGCGCAGGGCGTGCGGGACCTGGTGATCGAAGCCACCAGCTTCGCGCTGCACAACGGCTACGCCAAGAAGTGGCGCTTCGATCTCGGGGTCTTCACCAACCTCTCGCCCGACCACCTCAAGACCCACGGCACCTGGGAGAACTACCTCGCCGCCAAGGCACAGTTGTTCCTGCACCTGGGACCGGGGCGCGCCATGGTCCTCAACGCCGCCGATCACCACGCGTCGTTCATCGATCGCGCGACCCCGAGCGACGTGCGTCGGCTGTGGTTCCGCGCGCCGTCCCGAGGTGAGGCATTGGTGGCGGCCGATCTCGAGGCGGCCGCGGTGACGGTCGATCGCCACGGCACGCAGCTGCGCCTGGCCCCCTCGCCGCTCGCCGAGGCGCTCGGCGGTGCGCTGCGCGTGCGCATGATCGGTGAGGTCTTCGCCGAGAACGCGCTTGCGGCCGCCGCGGCGTGTCTTGCCAACGACGTGCCCGCCGAGGCGGTGGCTCGCGGCCTCGCCGACTGTCCGGTCGAGCCCGGGCGTTTCGAGCTGCTGGCCGTCGAGCCCATGGTGGTGGTCGACTACGCCCACAGCCCCGATGCGCTCGCGCGCACCTGCGCGACCGCACGCACGCTCGCGCAGGCCGGCACGCCGGCCGGCCGCGTGGTGCTCGTGTTCGGTGCCGGCGGCAATTCAACCCCCGAGAAGCGCTCGCCGATGGGCGCGATCGCGGCGCGCGTCGCCGACCACGTGGTGGTCACCAACGACAACCCACGGCGAGAGGATCCCCAGCACATCGCCGCGATGATCGTCCACGGCGCCCGCAGCATCTCCGGTGGCGCGACGCTCGAGGTCGTGCTCGATCGCCGCGAGGCCATCGAGCGCGCCATCGCCGGCGCGGCCCGTCAGGATGTCGTCGTGATCGCCGGCATGGGCCACGAGCAGGGCCAACGCATCGGCGACACCGTGCTGCCCTTCTCGGACCGCGACGAGGTGCTGCGCATCACCGGCGGCGCGTGATCGCGAAGCAGTCCAGCTCGGTCGAGTCGGGGTCGTAGTGGTGATGTGCGTTGGTCGACAGCGCGCTACCGAGATAGGTGAGCAGCGCCCGCGTCGACAGCTCGCGCAGCGCGACGCCGCGAAAGCCGGTGGTGTCGAACATCTGCAGCGCGCGGCGGCCGGGGGCCCGCATCAGAATCATCATGTGGTGGTGGTAGCGGGTGCCGAGCTCGACGCCGGAGGCGTGCGACGCAGTGCACACGTGCACCATCCCGGGTCGCAGCAGCGGCGCCAGGTCGTCGACGTCGCGGGGCTCGAGATGCACGAACTCGGGCGGTGCGACCGCGGCGTCGTTGCGCTCGACCGCGGTGGCGACGGCTGCGATCGCGTGCAGGCCGAAGTTCTCGGCCGCACACGTGGCGGGGGCCGCGGCGCCGAGACTCGCGAGCACCGCGTCATCGCAGTGCGCCAGGTCGTCCATCTCGAGCGACGGCAACAGGATCGCGCGCACGCCCTCGAGGAAGCCGCCCGCGCAGCCGAGCTGGTACTCGCCGGGGTCCTGGGCGATCGGCCGACCGTCCCGCCGCACGACGAAGCCGCGCGGCCCATCGGCGGCGGTGCGGACGAAGCCGGTGTTGTCCCAGTCCTCGACCGCGGCCCAGCGATGGGGCGCCAGCGCGTCCGCAAGCTCGCGCAGCACCACGTCGGCGCGGGCGTGTCCTCGCACCGCCGCGGTCAGGCTCGCGGGCAGCTCCGGGTAGTGATCCCACGAGCGCGGCAGCTCGAGCGCGACATCCTGCTGCACGGCCGGCGGTCGCTCGGCCGCCGCCACACGCTGCGGCCGACGCGACCCCGCGTCGCGCGGCGCCACCACGCCGGTGCTGTCGTCGTCGAGCGTCGGGGGCACGTGGTCCCCGACGTCGCACGCGATCGAGCACAGCACCCCGATCGAAAGCACCGCCACCCGCAGCGCGTGGCCGCTCGCCGTCCCCGACACCGTCATCTGCACATGGCTTCGTCGCTGCCGTCTTCGCAGTCGGGCATGCCGTCGCAGACCTGCGACATCGGCACGCCGCCCTCGTCGCACGCGAAGCAGTCGACCTCGTCCGAGCCGTCCTCGCAGTCGGGATACGCATCGCACTGGTACGACGCGGGGATCTGCGTGCCGTCACCGCAGGTGAACATCGGCATCATGCACTGGTCGTTGTTCTCGTCGCTCGCGTCGGGGCAGTCGAGGTACTCGTCGCAGACGTAGAAGCTCGGGATCTGCGTGCCGTCGGCGCAGGTGTAGCCGCAGCCCTCGCCGAGCTCGTCGCTGTAGTCCTCGCAGTCGGGCATGCCGTCGCAGATCTGCTCGGCCATGAGCGGCGTGCCATCGGTACACATCGCCGCGCCGCCGGTGCCGTCACCGCTGCTGTCGGCCGCGGTGGTGGACGCGTCGGTACCGGTGGTACCGGTGCCGTCGCTCGTCGTGGTCCCGCCACCACTGCCGGTGGTGCCGCCCGTGCCTTGGCTGGCGGCCCCGTCGTCGGCGGCGTTGTCGTCACTCGCCACCAGCACGCAGCCGCCGCTCAACAGCGTCGCAGCAGCGAGGAATTTTCCGAAGTCGATGTTCATGATCGGGGCTCTGCCTTGGGGGTTGGATCGAGCGCGCGCGGCCGAACGCGAACCGTGGCCGCCTCGTCGCTCCGGTGCCGCGCCCACGCGATCGGTTCCCCGACCACCTGCAGGCAAGGTCGGAGCGCCGCCGGTGGGTGCACTCACACCGACGCCGAATCCCGCGCCGATCTTCCGACGATGTCGTGGCGCCGCCGCGACCGCGTCGGCGGCCGGGAACTTGTGGCCGCGCGCACCGTCTCCTAGGGGGCCCCGTGACCTCGACGACCCACGCTCCCGCGAAGCTGCGCAGTGCTAGGCTGGAGCTGGTGCGTTCCCCCGTCGCCATCGCCCGGGCGCTGCTCCAGCACGGCGCGCTCGTGCTCGCGCTGTCGTCCACCGGCTCGGCCCACGCCGACCAGCTCGACGCCCAGGTCGACGACAGCGAGCGCGGCTACTACCCGGTGCAAGAGCTCTCGTACGAAGTCATCGTCGAGGCGGGGGCCGAGCACGGCGAGGCCGCGACGGTGCGGATCCGCGTCGCGCTGCACAACGCCAGCCCGATCGCCCGCGACGCGGTGCACATGCTCGCGCTGCCCCGCGGTGCCGAGCTGGTCGGGCTCTCGATCGCCAAGGACGGGGTCTGGCACCCAGGCCGCACCACCACGACCACCGACGATCCCGACGGCCGCGATCCGGGCACCGTCTGGGCCCGCAGCACCGAGCCGGCCCGTGCCGGCGGCCTGCCGGGCGCCGAGATCGTCGCCTACGGGATCGCGCCGGAGAGCACGCTGCAGGTCGAGGTCGCGCTCAAGCTGTTCCCGGTGCTGCGCGCAGGCCGTTGGGAGTTCGAGCTGCCCTCGCGCGGACGCGAGCAGCCCCAGCTCACGACCGAGCGACGCGTGCTGGTGCGCGGGCTCCCAGCGGGGCGAACGTTCACCGTCGACGACACCGTCGGCAGCGACGCCCGTGCGGTCCTCACCGACGGCTTCAACCCCGCCACGGTCGCCTGGCAGGCCCGCGGCAGCGAGCGCGGGGCGCTGGTCGGTCGCTACGACGTCACACCGGGACCGCCGGGCTTCGACGACGGCCGCTTCCGCGTCATCCTCCGCGCCGGCTCGATGCCCGCGGCCACACCGGACCATGTGGTGTTCGTCATCGACCGCTCGCGCAGCACCGCGGCGCGGATGCACCGAGATGCCGCACAGATGATCGAGCGCATGCTCGACGCGCTGCCGCAGGGCGCCAGCTTCGACGCAGTCGGTTTCGCCCGCACCGCCGTTCCGCTGCTCGCCGGCACGGCAACCGCGTTCGACCACGGCGATCGCAGCGCACGCGACGAGCTCGCGCGGGTGCTGGACGCCAACCTGCGCGAGCAGGGCACCGACCTCGCGGCCGCGCTCGAGCTGGCCGCGCAGCGGATCGGCAGCGGCCAGCACAAGCGACCGCTGGTGCTGGTCATCACCGACGGCATGCTGCCCGCCAGCCTCGACGCGGTCGCCCTGCGAGAACGCTTCGACACCGCCGCTGGCAAGCATCGCCCCGAGCTGATGTTCGTGGTCGACGATCCGCTGCTGGCCCGCAGCGGCCTGCCGTCGACCCATCCCGTCGCGGCGATGGCGGCCGGCTTGGGTGCTCGCATCAGCCTCGAGTCGTTGGCGCAGGTTTCCGACGACGCGGTGCTGCAGCTACTCGCGGCGCCGCGCGTGCTCGGCGATCTCGAGCTCGACCTCCCGCCGCGCATGAAGCTCGACGAGACGCTGCCGGTCGGGTTGGTCGCCGGCAACGCGCTGGTTGCCCGCGGTCGCTACACCGGCACGCCGGTCAAGCACGTGATCGTGCGCGGGCGTGTGGGTAGCAAGCGCATCAGCCAGCGCCTGCGCGCGGAGATCGGGCCGCCGCAGGCCGAGGCGTTCGTGGCCACCCTCGCGGGCGACGTCGCGCTCGCGGTCGCCGAGGGCTTCACACGACCGACGTGGCTGCGTCCCGGTCAGCAACGCACCGCCCGCGAGGGTGTCGCCCGCAGCGGGCTCGGCCGCGAGGAATCGGGCTACCTCACCAGCAAGATCTTCCGCAACTACCTCACGACCCGCGTCGTGCCGCGGGCGCGCGCCTGCTACAACCGCTCGCTGGTGCGCAACCCGGACCAGGCCGGACGCGTGGTGCTCGAAATGGAGGTCGGCAAGGGCGAGGTGATGTCGGCCCGCGCGCGCACCGACGGCCTCGCACACGACGACGAGACCCTGCGTGGCTGCCTCACCGAGGCCGCGTGGGCGCTCGACGTGCCCGCCGCCAAGATGGACGACCAGATCTACGTCGTGCGCTACCCCTTGCGCCTCATCGCCCCGGTGCGCCAGGGCGAGGCCGGCAGGGTCGATCGCGGCGACGATGCCATGCTCGAGGTGCTGCTCGCACAGCCCGCCGGTCGCGTGAAGACCCGCTGACGCTCAGCCCGCGGGGATGCGAATCCGCGGCGCGCCCAACAGCAGCACCAACAACACGATCGCGGCGCCCACCGCCATCGGCGCGCCGGGGGCGACGCGCTCGAACAGCAGGCCCGCGAGCGCGGGGCCGACGATGCGCGCGAGCGCGGCGCCCGATTGCACGATGCCCTGGTTGAGTCCCTGGTTGTCGGCCGAGGACACGCGGCTGACGATCGCGCTGGTCGCCGGGCTCACCAGGCCGTTGCCCAGCGCCAGCGCGCACGAACCCACGATCATGCTCCACGGTGCGTGCGCGACCGCGAGGATCGCCAGGCCGCTGCCCTGCACGAGCATGCCGCTGACCAACGCCCCGCGCTCGCCCCAACGACGCACGGCGCGAGCCAGCAACACCCCCTGCGAGAAGGCGATGCAGACCCCGACCAGCGTGAACAGGTAGCCGGTCTGTCGCGCGCCCCACGACAGCCGCGCCTCGGTCAGCAGCGCGAAGGTGGACTCCATCGCCGAAAAGGCGAGGAAGAAGCCGAACGTCACCACCACCAACGCCGCCAGCGGCGTGCCACGCACGGCCGCGAGGTTGCGCAGCGCCGTCAGTGGCGAGAGCGCTCGCGCAGCTGCGGCGCTGCCCTTCGTCCCGCGGCGGCTCTCGGGGAGGAACCGCCACGCCATCACCAGGTTGGCGAACGCCAGCCCGGCGGCGCAGAAGAACGGCAGCTCGGGCATGGCCTCGGTCGACAACAAGCCGCCGACCGCGGGCCCGAACACGAAGCCGAGGCCGATCGCCGAGCCCATCATGCCCATGTACCGGGCCCGGTCGCGCGGCGCGACGCGGTCGGCGATGTAGGCATTGGCGGTCGAGACGTTCGCGTTGCAGATCCCGCTCACCACGCGCGCCGCGAACACCATCCACAGCGCGCTCGCGAAGCCGAGCACGAGCATCGACACGCACGAGCCCGCGATCGAGATCATCATCACGGGTCGGCGTCCGATCTGGTCGCTGATGCGCCCCAGCACCGGCGACATCACGAACTGCGCCAGCGAGAAGCTGGTCGACAGCAGCGTCACCACGGCCGCCGAGGCGCCGTGGGCCTTGGCGTAGTACGGCAGCACCGGGATGATGATCCCGAACGCGAACAGGTCGAGGAACAGCGCCAGCCAGATGGTCGCGAATGTGCCGGCGGTGACGGCCGGCGGGGTCTCGCCCGCGGTCGGCCCGGGCGAGGCCTCACTCGGCTCGGGCGAGCGCGGCGCGGTGGGCTCGTCACCGTGCATCAGCCACTGCGATGGTATAGAAGCTGGTAGCGCATGGGGACGTTCGAGATCGATCCGGACATCCGTCGCGCCGAGACACCGCCGTCGGCGCTGTACTTCGACGCGGCGTGGTACCGCGCGGTCACGGAGCGCGTGATGACACGCTCGTGGCACGTGGTGCCGTTCGAGCAGCCGCCTCCCCTGCCCGCGTCGATGATGCCGTGGGTGCTGCTGCCAGGCTGCATCGACGAGCCGGTGTTGTGGACGCGCGACGAGGGCGGGAGGTTACGTCTGCTCAGCAACGTCTGCACACACCGCGGCAAGCTGCTGGTCGATCGACCGTGCAGCGCCACCGGCATGCGCTGCAGCTACCACGGCCGCCGCTTCGCGCTCGACGGTCGCATGCTGGCCGCGCCCGAGTTCGACGACGCGCTCGCGTTCCCCCGTGCCGTGGACCACCTGCGGGAGCTCGCAGTCGAGCACGCGCCGCCGCTGTGGTTCGCCAGTCTCGCGCCGGTGATTCCGGCGGCGACGTTGCTGGCGCCGCTGCGCGAGCGCCTGGGCTTTCTCCCCTGGTCGCAGGCGCGCTTCGACGCCGGCCGCAGCCGCGACTACTTCGTCGAGGCCAGCTGGGCGCTGTACTGCGACAACTACCTCGAGGGATTCCACATCCCCTTCGTGCATCCGTCGCTCGCGCGTGCGCTCGACTACCGCAGCTATCGCACCGAGCTGCTGCCCCACGGCGTGCTGCAGATCGGCATCGCCAGCGACGCCGAGCATGCCTTCGAGCTGCCCGCCGACCACGTCGACGCCAGCCAGCGCATCGGCGGCTACTACTTCTTCCTGTTCCCGACCACGATGGTCAACGTGTATCCGTGGGGCCTGTCGATCAACGCGGTGCAGCCGGTCGGCCCCGAGCGCTGCCGCGTCGTCTACCTCACCTTCGTGTGGGACCCGACCCTGCTCGATCGTGGCGCCGGCAGTGGCCTCGATCAGGTCGAGTTCGAAGACGAGCGCGTGGTCGAGAGCGTGGCGCGGGGCGTCCGCGCGCGGTGCTACGATCGTGGCCGCTACTCACCCTTGCGCGAGACCGGCACCCACCACTTCCACCGCTTGCTGGCCGCGATGCTGGCCTGACGCCGCTCACTTCTTGCGCGGGCGCGGCAGCCCGTAGGCATCGAGCCGCTTGATGAGTGTGCGACGGGCGATGCCCAGCAGCTTCGCCGCCTCGGTCTGGTTACCGTGACAGCGCTCGAGCGCATCGATGATCCGCTGCCGCTCGGCCGCGACGTACTGTTCCTTCACCTCGCGCAGCGGCGGCACCGCGGCGGCCGGCGGCAGCGAGCCCTCGCGGCTGGGCTGTGCAAAGCTGGCGCTCAGCTTCTCGACCGGCAGGTGTGCCGGCTCGATCTCGTCGCCATCACACAGCAACAGTGCACGGCGCATCACGTTGCGGAGCTCGCGAACGTTGCCCGGCCATGGGTAGCTCGACAGCAGCGCGAGCGCGGCGTCCGAGAGCATGGGTGCCTCGGCGCGCCCGGCCGCCTGCGCGGCCTCCTGCACGAAGCGCTCGGCCAGCGCAGGGATCTCGCGGGGCCGTCGGCGCAGCGGCGGCACCGCGAGCGTGATGCCATCGAGCCGGAAGTACAGCTCCTCGCGCAGACGTCCGGCGGCGACCTCGGCCTCGAGATCGCGACAGCTGGTCGCGACCACGCGCACGTCGAGCGTGCCGCCGGCGCCGTCGAGCAGGGCGAGCAGGCGCGCCTGGGTCGCGAGCGACAAGAGGCACACCTCGTCGAGCAGCACGGTGCCGCCCTCGGCGGCCGCGAGCGCACCGGGGACGTCGTCGGCGCCGAACAACACCGCGTCGGCACGCTCGGCCGGCAGCGCCGCGCAATCGATGCGACGCAGGGGCGCGTCACCGCGGCCGCTGCGGCGATGAATCTCCTCGGCCAGCACCTCCTTGCCGGTGCCGGTCTCGCCGACCACCAGCACGTGGATCCGCGAGGGCGCGATGCGCTCGGCGAGCCGGAACAGCTCGCGCATCGACGGGTCCTCGACCACGGGACCGCGCTCCGACTCGGCGTCCGATTCCTCGTCGGCGCCGTCGACCCGCGCGGCGACGGCGGTGACGAGCTCGTCGGCGGTGCTGCCATCGATGGGATAGGCAGCTGCGCCCACGCGCACGCGCACGCGGTCGTCGGCGAGCCCGAGCGTGAGGCGCGAGGCCACCGCGCTGGCCTGGGCCTCGTCGGCGCCGACCAGCAGCACCTGCCACTCGCCCGGGACGTAGCGCGCGACGACGTCGAGGTCGGGCAGCAGCGCCACCAGGCGTCGCTCGACCACCGCACCGGCGGTCGGTGGATCGCAGCGCACGTGCAGCAGCGCGAAGCTGGTCGCGGTGCGGATCGCACGGCGACACTCCTCGTCGATGCGGGCCTCGAAGTAGTCGTAGCTCCACAGCCGCCGCGAAGCGGTCTCGACCGCCCGCTCGAGCACCAACAACGTCGTCGAGCCCACCCGCACCGGCTCGCCCGGCGCCAGCGTCACGACCTCGCGCGGCGAGAGCTGGCGCTCACCGATGTGCGTGCCGTTGCTGCTGCCGAGATCCTCGAGCGAGATGGTCTCGCCGAGGTGCAGCACCAGGTGATTGCGCGACAGCTCGGGGTCGTCGATCGCGATGAGGTTCTCGTTGGAACGACCGATCGTGACCTTGCCACTCGCAGCCAGGGGATAGCTGCTGTGGAAGCCCTCGCCCAGCACCTGCAGCGTGCGGCGGCCTCCGCCGCCGCGCGACTCGCGGCGCACGGTCGCGTCGGGCAGCTCGGCATCGTGGCCCGGAGCGGGGTGCTTGGTCGGAGCGCTCACCGTCGCCGCAGGATACCGCGTCGGCGGGGCTTCTCCCCGCACCGACGGCGAGCGAGCCGCGCATGCGCGCGACGACCGGCGCGCGCGTCAGCGTCGCGGTGGGGTCGGCGGCGTGCGGGGCGGCTGCGGCTTGGTACGCGGTGCGGTCGCCCGCCGCGAACGCAGCCGCGACATCAGCTGCTGCCACAGCTTCGCCAGCGAGCTCTCGCGCTTGCCGGCGCTGCTGCTGGTCGGCGACAGCACCAACGTTCCGGGCCGCGTCGGCATGTACGTGCCGAAGCCGCCGTACAAGGCCCGCAGGTCGTTGACGAAGGCGCTGATGCCCGTCGTCGTGACATCCGAGGCCTGGCAGTAGCTGTCGGCCTTGTTGCGGATCATGGCCTTGGCGATCACCTTGATGATGATCTTGTCGATCAGCTCGCCGTTGCCGTCGAGGTAGTGCTTGTAGCTGAAGAAGCGGTCCGCGGGCGCCAGCACCGGTTGGTTGTGTTCGTCGACCTTGGGCGCGCGCAGGCTCTGGATCACCGAGTACTCGTGCTCGATGTAGGCCTCGACGGTGTTCTGGTTGGCGGCCTCGCCGTCGGTCGGCCCGTCGTACTCGATGAACTTGTAGAACGCGTCGTAGAGCGTCTTCGGGTTGCCGTGCGTGCCGGTGATCAAGTAGTAGAAGAGCGCGCCCAGCGAGTAGATGTCGGCCGGGCGATCGACGCTCTTGATGATCTTCGCGCGGACGTTGTTCTCGGTGGCGTCTTCGAACGCGCGCGCGAGGTACAGCCGGCGCTTGGCCAGATCGGCGCTCGCCACCGGGTAGCGCTTGCCGCGGTTGAACAGCTCGAAGGTGTCGTTCTGCGCGATCGCGATGTAGAAGTCCTCGAAGTAGGTGACCTCTTTCGAGCCCTGCTGCACGTTCACGAGGATCTCGAACGCGTTGGTCTCCTGCTCGGGGGCCTGGAAGAACAACGTGCCGGGCACGCCGTGCAGACGCGTCACCGAGAGATCCTGGGCGTCGTCGCGGATCTTGCCGACATTGAAGTCGGCCAGGCGCACGTCGAGCGTGGAGCCCTGCAGATGCGGGTTGGGTAGCCGTAGCAAGATGTTGCCGGGCTTGATGTCGCGATGGCAGACGTTGCACGCCAGGTGGGCGTACTCGACCGCCGAGGCGATCGGCATCAGGTACTCGAGCACGCGGAAGAGGCGATCGCGGGGGCTGTAAGCCAGCAGCTCCTCGCGCTCACCGCCGCGCGAGCCCTTGAGCCGCTCCTCGAGCGACATGTCGCAGAGCTCGAGCACCATGAAGTCGTTCTCGACCTTGTCGCGGATCGACGGCGGCACGAACTCCTGGTTGTCGGACTCGCCCGAGGCGAACAGCGTCACGATGTTGGAGTGGCCCTGTACCCGCTCGAGCACTTCCTTCTCCATCTGGAAGCGCAGGCCGTCCTCGGGGGTGACGCCCTTCTGCAAGATCTTGATGGCGACGCGGCGGCGGAACGAAGTCTTCGACTCGAGCCACAGCTCCTCGCCCAAGAACGCCTTGCCGGAGCGCCCCGAGCCCAGCTCGATGGGATTGCCGTTCTCGTCGCGGATGAACGAGTAGGCCCGCGATCGCACGATGTGCATCGGCGCGCGCGGTTGCACGGCTGCCGGTGGTGGTGCGCCCATCGGCGCGGGTGGGGCCATCCCCGGCGACGCGCCGATTCCCTGTCCGCCCATGGTCGGCCCGCCGATGGCCGGCGGCATCGCGCCCGCCATCGCAGGCGCGCCGACGGGATGCATGCCGCCATGGCCTTGCTGGGGCCCCGGTGCATGGCCGATGGCGGCGGTCTGCGGCACGATCGCGGTGTCACCCGAGTAGGCCGCGTCGACCGTCGGCACCGGTCCGGTCGAGCTGACCGGCGGCAGGGTCTGCGGCATCGCGCCGGAGGCTGCCCGAGTCGCGGGCGGTGGGGGAACCGAACGGGGCGGTCTGTTCACGCGCGGACTCCGTGACCTCGAACCAACAACAATGTCTCACGCCCGGGCCCGAGGTCCAGCACCACGGCCCAGTCGGCGCATGCCAGCGGCACCGCCAGCGGCGCGCCCGGCAAGGCGAAGGTCCGCAGCACGCCGTCGCTCGTGCCCAGGTGCACGGTCACGCGATCGAGGACCTCGCGTGACGGCGCGATGAAGGTGATGTCTTCGTCGCGATCGAGCTCGGCGCCCGACGACGGGCGACCGCTGCCGCGGATGACGAAGCAGTTGAGCCCCTTGACGTGCAGGTGTCCGCCCAGCTCGCGCGAGGTGACGCGGAAGCGGGCGAGGCTGCCTACCAAGCCCTCGTCGGCGCCGATGGTGCGCTCGCTGCCGATCTCGACCAGGCGGATGCGACGTCCGCCGACCACGATCTCGGGGATCGCGAGGTTGTCGACCACGAGCACGCGCGACGGCATCGGCATCGCCGACGACGACTGCGAGGCCGCCTGCGTCGGGTGCAGCGAGCCCGAGGTGGCCGGCACCGCGGGCGCCTGTGCGGCGGCCGGCGCGGGTGTGGCCATCGGCTGCGCCGGTCGTGCGCTCGGTCCCGGCACCCAGCGGGCCTGCTTGCTCGTCACGTTGCGCCACGACTCGTGCACGCTCTCGCGCAGCTGCTCGACGAACTGCTCGATGCTCTGGATGCGGTCTTCGGGGTTTTCGCGGCACGCGTGCGCGATGACCCGCTGCACGTCCTCGTCGACGCCCTGCTCGGCGATCGTGCGCCGCACGTAGCTGTCGCCCAGCCGCCGCAGCTCGAACAGCTGCAGGATGTCGTCGCCGGGGTAGACCATCTTGCAGGTCAGCATGTACGCGACCGTCAGGCCCAGCGCGAAGACGTCGGCCGAGGTCCCGACCCGCTCGCTGCGCAGCTGCTCGGGGGCCGCCCAGCCCAGCGAATAGAGCCCGACCTTGTCGGCGCTGTTGAGGGTGTCGTCGGCGCGGTTGGGGATCGCGTCCTCGACCGCCTTGGCGATGCTGAAGTCGGCCAGCTTGACCACCAGCGAGGGCCCGGCGCGCGAGAACAGGATGTTCGAGGGCTTGATGTCGCGGTGGATGATGCCGGCCGCGTGGGCCTCGCGCAGCGCACCGGCGATGGGCTCGATGATCTCGAAGGTCTCGTGGCTGGTCAGGGGGCCGTGCTTGCGCACGAACTCCTTGAGCGTGCCGCCGTCGGCGTACTCGACCACGAAGAACGGCGTGGCGAGCTCGTCCTCGAGATAGCCGAAGTCGAAGATGCGGATCGTGTTGGGGTGGCGCAGGGCCGACAGCGCGAAGGCCTCCTGCACGAAGTGCTCGTGCACCGTGCGGTACCCCGGTCGGGACGGGTCCAGACCGCAGAACACCTTCACGCACACCGGCCGGCGCAGGCGCTCGTCCTCGCCCCGGTAGACCACGCTCATGCCGCCGCGCGCGACGCGTTCCGTGATGGCGTAGCGATCCATGACCCGCTGCCCGACCAGCTCGGTCGAAACCAACGGACGCTCCTCGTGTGCATCGCCCACGTCGTCGATCACGATGGCGAATCCCCAACCGCACGTCAACGCGCGCTCCCGAACTACGTAGTACGTGCGAAGGTGGGGTTTCGGGCCCGAATTCGCCGGATCGCGCAAGTCGCTGCACGCCCTTGGTCGCGCGTCCTCGTCACGGGCGAGGCGGCCGCGAAGCCATGTTCGGGTCCCCCGAGCCAACGCGCCCGATCGAACCGCGCCCGGGGTTTTCCCGTGCCTCGATGACCGACGAAGAGCGGGAATTTCGGCGAATCCCGGCGGGATCGCCCCGGATGAACCCACCCCAGGCGGTGTCGGACCCTACGGTCCTTCCCCCCGACCGACGAGGCCCCCCATGCGCACGCGTCTGCACCCCTTGGCCCTGTGTCTCGCTGCTGCCTGCGGCGGCGGCGAATCGGACGGCCGCACGAGCACAGGCAACAGCGCGTCGGGCATCACCGGCATCACCGGCGGCACCGACAGCGCCGGCGATGCCTCCGCGGAGGACGGCACCTCGGGCGCGAGCGCAGTCAGCACGGTGACGGCGGCCGATGGCAGCGACGAGGGCAGCATCAAGTTCGACATGGGCATCCAGCCCGACATCAACCTCGGCTGCGGTGGCGGCGGTGGTGGCGGTGGCGGCACCGCGGACTTCTCGTACATCTGGATCGCGAACTCGGCGGAGAGCACGGTCAGCAAGATCAACACCGAGTCGCTGGTGGAAGAGGGTCGCTACATCACGCGCCCCGACCAGAACGGCAATCCCTCGCGCACGTCGGTCAACTTGAACGGCGACGCGGTGATCGCCAACCGCAGCGGCGGCGTGACGATGATCTTCGCCGTCGCCGACGACTGCCCCAACCCCAACAACACTTCGACCGGCCCCGCCGACGTCAAGCCGTGGCCCGATGGCTGCGTCGGCTGGCACACCCCGATGGCCTACGCCAGCCAGCGGCCGGTGGCGTGGACCGCCGGCACGTTCAGCAACCAGACCTGCCGCTACGAGGACACCAAGGTGTGGACCTCGGGCGCCAACGACCCGCTCATCGACGTCGTGCTGCTCGACGGTGAGACCGGCGTCATCGAGCAGACCGTACCGCTGCCGGGCAACGTCGTCGCGAACTTCTACGGCATCTACGGCGGTGCGGTCGACTCGGGCAGCAACTTCTGGGGCAGTCAGCTGAGCCAGGGGCAGATCGTTCGCGTCGACTTCAACACCTACGTCCCGCAGACGTGGGCGATGCCGGTACCGGGCTACGGCATGGCGGTCGATCGCAACGACCGCGTGTGGACCTGCAGCTCGCAGGTGGGGCGCTTCGACTATCCCTCGCAGACGTGGCAGACCGCCGCCGCCGGCGGTAGCGGTGGTTGCATGCCCGACGGCCAGGATCTGATCTGGCTGGCCAACGACCCGATGGTCGGGGTCGACATCGAAACGCTCGCGGTCGTCCAGTCGCTCGACGTGCCGAACTACGTGCACGGCGTGAGCATCGACTTCAACGGCTACGTGTGGGGTCCGGCGATCAGCAACAACGAAGCCTATCGCGTCGACCCGGCGACCGGCATCGTCGACACCGTCACCGGCCTCAACTACCCCTACACGTACAGCGACATGACCGGCTTCGGACTGTCGCAGGTCGGCGGCCCGAGCGGCTGACGCGGGGCGCCGCTACCATCGGAGGCCATGCGACGTCGGACGCTGCTGCTCGGTGGTGCGGGGCTCGGGCTCGGCGCGACCGCGGCGAGCTTCGGGTTCTCGTGGTGGCTCGAGCGCTGGGCGGGGTCGCGGATCGAGGACGACATCCAAGCGGTCGAGCGGCTACCGTGGGCGATCGTGCCCGGTGCCACGGTGCGCGACGACGGCACGCCGTCGGTCGTACTCGCCGATCGACTCGACGTCGCAGCGGCGCTGGTGCGAGCCGGCCGCGTCGAGCGCGTGCTGGTGTCGGGCAACGACGGCACCCGTCCCCACGGCGAGGTGGCGGTCATGCGCGAGCACCTGCTCGCGGCGGGAGTTCCCCGCGCCCAGCTCGCGGAGGATCCCGTCGGGCTGCGCACCCTGGACACCCTGCGAAACGCCCGCGATCGGCTGGGAATCGCCGTCGCCGCGATCTGCACGCAACGCTTCCACCTGCCCCGCGCCCTGTGGCTCGCGGACGCGGTCGGCATCGACGCGACCGGCGTCGCCGCCGATCGCAACGCCTACGCCCATGCGACCAAGGACGCCATCCGCGAGCACTTCGCCCGCACGCGCGCATGGCTCGACGTCGCGGTCCTGCGTCGCGCCTGACGTCGCGCGCGCGTGCGCCCATCTGGCGCGGCCCGGGGCCTTCGCGCTACGTTCGGCCTCGTGCGCGACGCGAAACTGGCCGCCCTGGTGACGGCCCTCGGCCTGGTCTACGCGATCGTGCGCTACAACGTGTTCCGCGGCGATAGCTGGGAGCAACTGCCGGTCTTCATCGTCAACAAGGCGGTCTCGGTCTCGGCGCTGGTGTTGCTGGGGGCTTCGCGGGTGATCGCCGACAAGGCCCGTCGCAAGCGATTGGGCCTGCTGGGGTTTCTGTTCACCGCGCTGCACCTGGTGCTGTCGCTGATGATCTTGAACCCCGAGTACATGTCGAAGATGTACCTGGCGACGGGACGCATGACGTGGAGCGGCGAGCTGTCCATGCTGACCGGCAGCGTCGCCACCGTGCTGGTGATGTGGCTGGCGTACACCACCACCATCCACCCGCTCGATCGCCAGGTCGACAGCACCAGCCTGGTGCCGGGCATGGCGCGCATCGTGCTGGTGCTGGCGGCGGCGCACGTGCTGTACATGGGCTACGCGGGGTGGTTCACGCCCTCGACGTGGCCGGGCGGAATGCCGCCCATCACGGTGCTGTCGTTCGCGCTCGCGTGCGGGTTCTTCGTCCTGCCCAAGCGACGGCCGCGGGCCTGACACTGCCGCGGGATCGACCGCCGCGCGCCCTCGTGGCTCACGCGGCGTCGTCCGAGGGCGGCGCGAGGCCGGCGGCGGCCATCGCCCGCGAGGCTGCCTCGCGACCGGCGTTGAGCTGCCGCACCATCTGCTCGACCTCCTGATCGAACCGCTTGCGCGCCGCGGCCTCCTCGGCGTCCTTGTGGAACGCGATGTAGTCGCTGACCAGCTGCTGGATCTTGGCGGTGTCGACCCGCCGCGACAGCTGCTCGATCATCCGCAGGCGACCGTCGTAGTCGGCACGGAAGTACTCGTCGGGGTACTCGAAGTCTTGGATGAGCGCACGGATGTTGCCCGCCACCGACTCGACCGCGCGTCCCGAGAGATCGGCGGCGGCGCACAGCTTGCCGAGCTCGAGCCACTGCGCGTCGTTGGCGTCGACGAACTTCACCTGCGCGCGCAGCAGCACGTCCCGCAGCAGCCGCACGTAGTCCTCGGGCGCGGTCGGCCCGCGCACCTGGAACGGGTTCTGGGCGATGCGCGACACCGTGGCCTCGTCCATCTGCATGAAGTTGGCGTCGCAGATCATGAACCACTTGCCGTCCTTGGGGATCAGCGTGCCGTCGAAGATGCCGAACACCGCGCCGAGGTTGTTCTTCTCTTCGCTGCGCAGATCGCCGCTGTCGCGCGAAGCGAACGCGGTGTCGATGTCGGGCCAGTAGACCCCACACACGCCCTCGAAGCCGTAGACCTCCTCTTTGAAGATGCGCACCAGCTCGTTGGCGCTGGCGTTCTGATAGGCACTGGCCCAGTCGGTGCGGCGGATCACCCGGAAGCGCGCGGGCACGTCGCGCGCCTTGCAGTACTCGAGGAAGTCGTTGCCGATCGCGTGCGCGGTGATGGTCTTGCCGCAGCCGGGCCGACCGAGCCCGAACAACACCGGGTTGATCTGCTTGGGGCTGCGACCGCGCCGCAGATCGAACGCCGCGACGTCGCGCGAGAGCTTGATGCCGGCCTGGAGATACTCCTGGTTGCCGACGATGTCGCCGAGCGCGACCGGCTTCAGATCGACCACCGGGTCGCCCATCGGCCGCGCGCGAAAGCCCTCGTAGCGGTGGCTGCCGACCGTGACCTTGCGCTGCGCGAGCGCGATGCCGAAGGGTCGCAGACGGCCGGCGTGGGTGAGCCGCTCGATCGCGGCGCGCAGCTGCACCACGAACGCGTGCAGCGTCGTGCCCAGCCACGACTCGCGCTCGACCAGGCCCTGCGCCGTGGCACCCGGCTTGAGCGTGGCCTGCACCTCCACGTAGCGCCCGGCCAGCTTGAGCACGCGTGCGATGACCTCGCGTGGTGGCTGCTGCAGCAGCTCCTCGAGCCCGTCGGCCTCGAGGCTGCCGTCGGTGCCGGGGGTCGGGGCCAGCTCGGCGAAGCCGCGCACGGCCGCGTCGCACGCGACCGTCGCCGTGAACGCGCCGATGAAGAGTCGCTGATCGCCGGTCGGCTCGGGCAGCGCGAAGCTGCCCGATCGCGCGATGTCCTCGAGCAGCGCGGCGTGGATCGCCTCGCCGGCCGCAAGCGCGAGATCGCCGGCCTCGACCACGACGTCGAGCAGGCGCAGCGTCAGCACCGTGTGCCCGAAGGGCGCCTTGACGATGCGGTGCAGCTGCTTGGCCAGGCTGCCGTCCGCCACCAGCGCGCGGATGCCCGCCCGGTCGAAGCCGCCCGGCGGTGGGGACACGGTGATGGGGGTGCGTTCGTTGGACTCGGCCATGGCGCGGGGGCGCAAGCGTACCAGCAGCCACGCGGACGCATGGCTGCGGCATCTAGGCCCGGGTGCGCACGGCCGCGAGCGCGTCGAGGAAGCCGGTGGGGTCCTCGAGCGAGACCACGGCGTAGCGGGCGTTGGGTAGCTCGAAGGCCCCCCACACGTTCATCGGCCGCGGCCGCACGAACGCGACCCGCACGACGCCCTCGGGGCTACCGACGTAGGCCACGGTGTCGTCGGGCCCGGTGCGCGCGCCGAGCCCGAACTCGATCGGCCACGTGTGCCGCGCGACCTCGGCGATCTCGGGCAGCGGTACATGCTCGTCGGCGGTGCCGTAGCAGAACCGCAGCCCGTGTTCGTCGAGCTCCACATAGGACTGTCCGTCGCGGAAGCCGAACAGCCAGCCCATGGGCGGGGAGGGTTGGGGAAGTCGGATCGGGAAGCGCATCGTCGGGCGACGGGCCCGCGTGCGGGCCCCCCGAAGGTGAAGTCCTCCGCGTCGCCGATCTGATCCCGAAGAAACGCGCCGCGCCGGCGAATTTTCCCACGCCAGCCGAGCGCACGCGGCCCATCCGCGCTCGCACCCGCGCACGCGGGCGTCGCGCAAGCGGTCGTCATCGACCGCGGAGTCGAGCGCCGAGGCCGGTGCGGTCGTGCAGAACCATGCCGACCACCAACGCGACCACGAACACGACCGCGGAACCACCCGAGCCCAGCACCACGAGGGCGGGCCCAGGGCACACGCCGGCGAGCCCCCAACCGATGCCGAACAGCGCGGCACCGAGCAGCAACCCGCGGTCGAGCTCCCGCGCGGTCGGGAGGTGGAAGACACCGCGCAGCAGCGGCGACCCGCGTCGGACGATCACGCGGTGCGCCAGCGAGTGCACCGCGATCGCACCGAGCATCACCAGCGCGAGGTTGGGCCGCCAGTCGCCACCGACGTCGAGGAAGCCGATGACGTTGCGCGGGTCGGTCATGCCCGCGAGCACGAGACCGGCCGCGAACAGAACCCCTGCGAGCATGGCGAGTGCCGGGGCCTTCACGTCGCGCCCCCGAGCAGCCGCACCGCTGCGACCGTGAGCACGCCGGCAGCAAGGAAGGTCGCCGTCGCCACCAGCGAGCGCGGCGACAGTCGCGAGACCCCGCAGACGGCATGGCCGCTGGTGCAGCCGTTGCCGAGCCGGCTGCCGAAGCCGACCAGCACGCCGGCGATCGCGACGACGACCGGCGAGGCGTCCGGCGCGACGACGGCCTCGACGCCGATCACCGCGAGCGCGAGCCCGACCGCGAGCAGCCCCGCGATGAAGCCAGCGCGACAGCGCGTGTCGGGATCGCGGACGAACAGCAGCCCCGCGAGGATGCCGCTGACGCCGGCGATGCGCCCGTGGCTGAGCAGGAGGATGGATGCGGCGGTGCCGATGAGCACGCCACCGAGGAGGGCGAAGAACGCGTCGTGCATGGAGAGCGAGAACGCAGCCGCTCGAGCAGGTCCCGTGCCAACGCGATGCGCCGGTGGTCTCGGGCGACCCGAGGCCGTCGCTGAAACACTGCGAAACGACCGCCACATTTCGTGCCGCCCCGCCGCCGGCGCTGCGAAGCAGGCCAGCGAGCTGCACGCGTGCGGCGGCGGCCGGCGTGCGTGGGCCGTCCGCGCGCCGTCGCGATCATCGTAGACTCGCCGGCGCCGATGACCGAGACCAGCGAGACCTCCGACGTTGCCGTGACGCTCGACCAGCGGGTGCTGACGATCCGCCTCGATCGCGTGAAGAAGAAGAACGCGCTCACGCTGGCGATGTACGACGCGATGAACGCCGCGCTGCAGCGAGCCGTCGACGACCCGCAGATCCGCGTCGTGGTGCTGCGCGGCGCCGACGGCTGCTTCACCGCCGGCAACGACCTCGCGGACTTCATGCAGCGCCCCCCGACCAGCGCGGACTCGCCGGTGGGGCGATTTCTCGGCCTGCTGGGGAGCTTTCCCAAGCCACTCGTGGCCGCGGTCTCGGGCGTCGCGATCGGCGTCGGCACGACGCTGCTGCTGCACTGCGATCTGGTCTACGCCGCCAGCGACGCGCGACTGCAGCTGCCGTTCGTGCCGCTGGGGCTCTCGCCCGAGGCGGGCTCGAGCGTGCTGCTGCCCCAGCTGGTCGGCCACGCCCGCGCGTCGGAGCTGCTGCTGTTCGGCGAGCCGTTCGACGCCGCCACCGCGCTCGCGCTGGGGCTGGTGAACCGCGTGCTCGAGCCGGCACAGCTGCACGACTACGTGCAGTCACGCGCGCATGCACTGGCCGCCCTGCCCCCGGCCTCGATCCGCCTGACGAAGCGACTGCTCCGCGAAGGTGGTCGCGAGACGCTGACGGCGTGCATGGCCGCCGAGGCCGAGGCGTTCTTCGGGCGCCTGCGCTCGCCCGAAGCCGCCGAGGCGATGTCGGCCTTCTTCGGCAAACGCAAGCCCGACTTCTCGCGCTTCGACTGAGCCCAAGGAGGGACCGTCCATGCCCAAGCCCAAGTCCAACGCCGGCAAGTCGGAGCCGCAGCTGGTGCACCAGGACTTCGCGTTCGCCGACGACCGCGAGCTCGACCGCAGGATCGCCGAATTCCGCGAGGCACACGCCCGCGATCACGGCCAACGCCTGGCCATGCACGCGCGACGCGAGCTCGGACGCGGCAAGGTCCGCGTCACGTTCCGCGTGGTCGAGGCGCCCGCCGGCAAGCGCTGACCCAGCGTGCTTACGGGATGCTCGGCCCTCCGCGACCGGCGGCGCGACGGCGCAGCGCGGCGAACCCGAGCACGAGCCACGCCAGCGATCCGCGTCCCCCACCCGGGGCGTCGGCGCGACAGCTGCAGCCGGAACCGCCGTCGCCCATCGGCGCCCCCGAGCTCGAGCCCTCGTCGGCCCCGCCGGTGCTGCCGCCCGCCTCCGCCCCGCCGGTCGTGTCGCCACCGCTGGCGCTCGCGCTCGCACTGCCGCCGTCGCCGGAGCCACTGCTCGAACCACCGTCGTCGGTGGTCGCGATGCCGCCGGAGCTGTCGTCGGCCGCACCGCTGCTCGAGCCGCCCGAATCGCCGCTGCTCGAGCCACCGCTGCTCGACTCGGCGCCGGTCGTCGCCGGCGGCGGCTCGTTCTCGCAGATCGCACTGCAGCCGTCCCCGTCGAGGTTGTTGCCGTCGTCGCAGTACTCACCCGCGACGTTGTTCTCGTAGCCGTCGCCGCACACCGGCAGGGTGCAGTCGGCGTCGCAATCCGGCGAGGTCACGCCGTCGTCGCACTCTTCACCGGCGAGCGTGTTCGGCACGCCGTCGCCACACATGGGCGCGGTGCAGTCGGCGTTGCACGTCGGGGTCTCGCCCATCTCGTCGCAGGTCTCGCCGGCGGCCGCGTTGACCACGCCGTCACCGCACACCGACAGCGTGCAATCGGCGTTGCAGGTGATCGAGGCCGGGCCATCGTCGCACTCCTCACCCGCGGTGACGTTGAGGGTGTCGTCGCCGCAGCTCGCGAAGGTGCAGTTGGCATCGCAGAGCGCGGTCTCACCGGCGTCGTCGCAGTCCTCGTCGGGCGTCGTGATGCCATCGCCGCACGGCGTCAGGTCCATGCCGTCGCCGACGATCAGATCGTCGATCTGGAAGTAGCCGCCGGTGGTCGCCACGCCACCGGTGAGGCCGAAGTGGATGCTCTGGATGCGCTCGGGCGCGGTGACGCCCCAGAAGCTGCCCCCCGCCGGCAGCTGCACCTCTTGGACATCGCCGTCGCCGAAGGTGATGTACGCGTAGTACGGGTTCATCAGATCGTGCGAGAGCACGCTCATGCCCACGCCGACGACGCCCTCGTCGGTGCCGACCGAGGTCGTCAGGAACGATAGCTGGAACGATCCGTTGCAGCCGGCGCAGTAGGTCGCGCCGCTGACGATGTTCAGGTTCATGAACCCGGTCGACATGTACTCGGTCTCGCCGAGCACCGAGCTCATCACCGCATCCGAGTTGATGAAGCCGTAGCCGGGGTTCGCGTAGTCGTCGGTGACCGAGAACTGGATGTCGGCCTGGAAGTTGACCAGCGAGTCGTAGTACGTCGGGTTCGCGGCACCGGCCTCCGCGGCAAACGCAAGCCACAGCGGCAGGAGCAGCACAGCACCGGTGATCGGGAACCGATTTCGTGTCTTCATGGGTAAGCTCGAGACGCGGCGACTGCCGCGCCCCGACGGTAGCAGGTGCACGCGCACCACCCTCGCCTGCGGCAAGCCGCCGCGGCTGGCGGATCGCGCCCGAGCTACTCGCGCGTCGCGGCCGTGACGACGATGGGATCCACGGGTACGCCCTCGTACGGCCCCATCGTCTCGGTCGGCACCGCCGCGATGGCGTCGACGACCTCGAGCCCCTCGACCACCCGGCCGAAGACGGCATAGCCGGGCGGGGTGTCGAGGAAGGCGTTGTCGACCAGGTTGACGAAGAACTGCGAGGTCGCGCTGTCGGGATCGTCCGTGCGTGCCATCGAAATCGCGCCGCGCACGTTGGTGAGGCCGTTGCCCGACTCGTTGACGATCGCCGGCATGGTCGGCTTGCTCACCAAGGTCTCGGTCAGGCCGCCGCCCTGGATCACGAACCCCGGCACCACGCGGTGGAAGATGGTCGGATCCTGACCGTCGGCGCCGTCGAAGAAGCCAGCGTCGACGTAGGCGAGGAAGTTGGCGCTCGTGATCGGCGCGGCGCCCTCGTCGAGCTCGAAGACGATCGTGCCGGCGGTGGTCTCGAAGACCACCCGCGTGGGCGCGCCCGCGGTGGTGCCGCTGTCGGCCGCGGTGTCACCCGAGCTCTCGGCGCCGCTGCCTGTGGTCTGGCCGGTGGTCGCAGCGACGCTGGTGCCCGCGTCCGAGCTGTCGCCCCCGGTCCCGCTCGCACTCGCGCCGCCGGTGCTCGCGTCGGTGCCCCCACCGCTGCCGTCGCCCTGATTTCCGCCGCAGGCGAGCACGAGCACCGCCACCGTGAGCCATCGCGCCATCGCCATCCGCCGCACGCTAGCACGGCCCCGGTGCCGGCGAGGGCTCACCGCTGTTGCGCCCACGCGTCGATCTCCGCCAGCCGCCGCCCCCACTCCGGGCTCGCGGCATAGACCTCGCGGGCCTCCGCGACCAGCGCGGGGATCTCGGCCCGCTCGGCACGACTGCCCGAGGCCCGCAGCGCACGGGCCAGCAGGTAGGCCCCCTCGGCGCGCACGTTCTCGCTCTCGATCGCGGGTGACTGTCCGATCGCCCGCACCTCGCGGGCCATCGCGATCGCCGCGGCGCCATGGTGTTCGAGCAGCTCGAGCTCGACCAAGCCCGTGAGCGCGCGACCGACCTCGGCGTCGACGCGCCCGAACTCGCGCTCACGCAGCGCGATCGAGCGGGTGAGCTTGTCGCGGGCCTCGTCGCGGGCGCCCCCCTGCAGCGCGACGAGCCCGCTCTCGAGCAGCAGCTGGGCGACCATGGGATGCGCCTCGCCGAGCGCGCGGGTGCCGATCTCGAGCGCCTCGTCGGCAGCCGCCCGGGCCTCGATCGTTCGCCCGCGCTCGAGCTGGATCGACGACAGCATCGACAAGCTCCGCGCGAGACTCTCGGTGTCACCCGCGTCGCGTCGGGCGATCGCCAGGGCGCGTTCGGCGAATCCCAGTGCCTCGTCGTGGTGCAGGCGGACCAGGCCGTTCCACGCCAGCATCCGCAGCGCCGGCGCGGCGGCCGGGGTGTCGACGCCGAAGTTCTGCTCGTAGATCTCGAGCGCGCGCAGGTGCTCGGCGTGCGCGCCCTCGAGATCACCGAGCTCCCCCAGCGCGCTGCCGACATTGATCGAGGCGCCCGCGACGTTGGGGTGCCGCGGGCCGTAGCGACGCTCGAGGTGATCGCGGCTGTTGCGGAAGTACGCAAGCGCCTCGGCGAAGCGGCCGTGGGCGGCCTCGATCGAGCCGAGGTTGGCCTCCGCACCCGCCACCAACACGACGTCGACGCCTTCGGGGAGCAGCTCGATCGCGCGCTCGAACTCGAGCTTGGCCTCGTCGTAGTGGGCCATGCGCAGCCGGATGTTGCCCATCGCCACCCGCAGTTGGATCTCCAGCGTCGGTGCCCCGCCCATCGCCGACAACATGGCGCGACAGTGCTGCTCCCACTGTTGCGCGCGCGTGATGCCGCCGACGGTGTCCGGCTCCCACAGCTCGAGCACGCCGATGATGGCCATCGCCGCCACGCGGTGGTGCTCGACCGCGAGCGCAGCGCTCAGCGCATCGTGTTGGGCCTGCTCGGCGTCGGGCTCGCCGCGCCACTGCTTGATGATGGCGAGCTCGAGCAGCGCCTCGGCGACCGTCCAGCGATCGTCGACCTCGTGGGCGCGCTTCAGCAGCGTGCGCGCGAGTGCCTCGGACTCGGGATAGTGCGCGGTGTCCCGCAAGAGCTCGGTGCGGGCCACCATCGCGTCGAGCTCGGCCTGGATCGCGGGCTCGACGGTCGCCCGCGCGGCAGCGCCCCGCCCCAGCTGCAGGTCGTCGATGCACACCTCCGGCCGCGGTAGGTGGGCGACGGTGTCGGTGGCACGGCGCACGCCCTCGGCATCGACGTCGGCGAGCGCACCGACGAGGCCCTCGAGCCGCTCGAACTGCCGCTCGAGACAGCCCATGCGCAGCGCGATCACGGCGCTCGGCACATCGCCGCGCTCCTGCGCCGCGCAGGCATCGGCGGTCGTCGACAGCCAGGCCTGCGCAAAACCATCGAAGCGCTCGCGCACCGCCGCCCACGCGTCGGCGGCCGACGGGGCACCGGTGGCCGAGAACTCGGCCTCCAGCCGTCGCGCGGTCTCGTCGTTCCACACGCCGCCCAGGCGATCGGCGACGCCGGCACAATAGCTGCTCCGACGCGGCGGCTGGCCCGACGCGGCGGCGAACACCACCACGCCGGCGAGCGCGGCCGTCGAGGCCGCGGCCAACAACAACGGTGCGCGACGGCGGGGCTCGAGTGCGGTGAGCAGCGCGTGCATGCTCGGCCAACGATCCTGCGGGCGGGGCGACAGCCCACGCAGCACCGCTCGACGCAGCCGTCGTGGGACCGCAGCCGCGCCCGCGACCGGCGTCACCGCCCCCGCCGCGGTCTGCTCCGCGAGCAACTCGACGCTGTCGCCCTGGAACGGCCGCGCCCCGAACAACCCCTCGAACAGCGCCACGCAGAAGCTGAACTGATCGGCGAGCGCATCGCTGCGCGCGCCTTCGTGCAGCTCCGGCGCGGCGTAGGCGGGCGTGCCCTCGAAGCCGCCCTCTTGGGTCGCCTCGAGCGGCATCGGGAACGACGGCGAGCGGACGTCGTCGCCACCGGTGTCACCCGCGAGGTCGCCATCGCGACGTGCGAGCCCGAAGTCGGTCACCACCACGCGACCCGACGGGGTGATGAGCACGTTGTCGGGCTTGAAGTCGCCGTGCACGATGCCGGCGCCGTGGGCCGCCGCGAGCCCGAGGCCGGCGTCGCGCAGCACCGCGAGCACCTCGCGCCAGGGGTGCGCGCGGGCCAGCCAACGCTCGAGGGTCTCGCCCTCGATCAGCTCCATCGCGAGGAACGGCTGGCGATCGACCACGCCGACGTCGTGGATCGTCACGACGTTGCGATGTGCGAGTCGAGCGACCGCCTGCGCCTCGCGAAGCAAGCGCGAGCTGCTGCCCGCACGCGGGTGCAGGAGCTTGATCGCGACCGCACGATCGAGATCGGGATCGAACCCTGCGTACACGACCCCGGTCGCGCCCTGCCCGACCACGCGCCCGATGACGTAGCGCCCCACCCGATCGCCGGGCTGCAGCCGCACCGCGGGGTCGCTCACCACGTCACGACCACCTCGTGGGTCCCGGCCGGCACGCCGAGCCACAGCGTGCCGCCGCGATCGTCGAGGTGCAGCCAGCCCGGCGTGGTCGTCAACGCTCCGGCATCGGCGACCGCCGACAGCTCGGCGCCGTCGAGCGTCACGCCGGCGGGCGCGGCCGCGGCCAGCACTTCGACCACCGCGCCGCGCGAGAACACCTCGCCGTCCTGCCAGCGCAGCGTGGTGGCGGTATCGTCGACATCGAATGTCAGCGCGGCGCCGTCCCACAGCGTCGCGCCACCGCTGCGTCCGGCGGCGATGCGTGGGTAGAGCACACCGGCGTCGCCGTCGAGGCTGTCGACGCGCGTCGGCTGACCGGTCGGGGCGATCGCATCGATGGTCGGCCGCAGCAACGCCACCGCACCACCGTCGCGCAGCCACAGCGGCAGCGTCGACAACGGCGCGTCGATCTCGATCGTGCTGCCCTCGACGCCACCTTCGACGACCACGCCGTCGAACCACCCGATCCAGCGACCGGCCGGGAACGTGACCGTGCGCGAGCTGGCGCCGGGCTCGACCACCGGCGCCACCAAGAGATCGTCGCCCAGCAGGTATTCGTCGCCGGGATGCACCCCGAGCTCGGGGTACGCCAGGCCCAGTGGGCGCACGATCGGGCGGGCGTGCTCGTCGTCGAGCTGCTGCACCGCCGTCCACAGATAGGGGAACAGCCGCAGATGCAGCCGGGTGAACTCGCGGTACCAGCCGAGCATCTCGTCGTCGAAGTCGGTGCCGGCGAACTCCCATGCGACGTTGCTCGAGCCGGTGCCGATCTGCATCACCGGTGTCAACGCGGTGTGCTGGAACCACCGCGTGAAGGTCTCCTTGGTCGGCGGGCCGTGGCGGTAGCCGCCGGTGTCGGACGCGAACAACGGGAAGCCCGAGGGTGACAGCGAAAGCCCCGCGGCGACCGCCGCCGGCAGGCCCCCGACCGCGAGCTTGCCGTCGCGATCGTCACCGAAGCGCGAGAGATCGGCGTCGAGGTCACCCGGCCAGATCACGCTGGCTTGGGTCTGCTCGCCCCACGTGCCCGCCCGCGCGAGGATGAAGCCACCGTCAGCGGGCAGCGCCGCGGCATAGGGCGCGTGGTAGCCGGTGTGGTAGCGCCCGTGCATCGTCCGCTCGTCGCTGCCGTCGGCGAACGACCACGCGATCCGGCCGGGTCCGATGCCGCTCATGACGTCTTCGCCGTAGTCGAGCTTGTAGCCCTCGATGCCGAGCGCGGTGTAGCCAGCGAGCAGCTCGGCCCACCACGCGAACGCGTCGGGGTTGGTGAAGTCGAGGGGTGCCGCGCCCCACTTGTTGAGCAAGAGCCCGACCACCGGCGGGAAGTAGCCCGCCGCGGTGGCCTCGTCGTGCAGCGCGGTCGCGGGCTCGTCCATGTCGCTGACGTACGGCGTGTGCCACAGCGCCACCCGCAGGCCGAGGTCGTGCAGCGCGGCGATCATGCCGGCGGGATCGGGGAAGCGCGTGGCCTCGAAGTCGAAGGTGTTGACGCCGGTCGCATAGGGGCGATCGATCCACAGCGCGGTGTGGGGCAGATCGAGGTCACGCAGCGTCTGCGCGTCGGCGATCACCTGCGCAGCGTCGGTGTTCTCGTTGCGCCACAACCACGGCCCCAGCGCCCACGGGGCCGGGCGTGCGGGTGCGCCGGTCTGCGCCCAGTAGTGCGCGGTGACGTCGAGCGGATGCTCGGCGCCGTAGAGCGCGAACTGCAGCCCTTGCCCGCCGTGCGGGCCCATGCCGTAGGTGACCTCCACGAGGTCGTCCTCCTGCGTGGCGACGTCGAAGCGGCCGGGATGATCGTCGCGCACGAACAGGCCCCACCCGCGGGTGCCGACCAGCAGCGGCACCGGCACGTGGATCTCGTTGCTGCCGCCCTCGTAGCGCAGGTCGGCCTCGAGTTGCATCGCGCGGGTGCGGCCGCGGTGCTCGGGGTGATCGAAGACCTCACCGAGCCCGTAGAAGTGCTCGGCGGGATCGCAACGCACGCCGAGTCGGTAGCCACCGACCTTCGCGTCGCCGCCGGTCGGGGTCCAGGTCGCGCCGAAGCGCCCGGGCGCGAGCTCCTCGAAGCGCACGGTCGCGGTGGTGCCACCTGGGTACGCCAGCGCGAGCGTGAGCACGCCGCCCTCGGCGACACTCACCGTGCTGGGCACGATGAACTCGAGCGGGAGCTCGGCCATCGGATCGTAGCTGGCGTCGTCGTCGATCGCGTCGGTGACCCCGAGCGCGAACGCATCCGATGGCAGCCGCAGCAGCACCACGTCGTCGCGCAGCAGCGCGGTCTCGCCGGTGTCTTCGTCGAACGCCAGGCGATACACCGCGGGCCCCTGCGGCTCGCCGCCGCTGGTGCTACCGCCGCTGTCGCCCGCCGCGGTGTCGGCCGCCCCGTGCCGGCAGCCCCCGACGCCCGCGAGCAGCAACACGGCTGCGACGCCGATCCTGCGCACCGATGCCACCACCGGAGCGTAGCGGAAGCCCGCGCGCTTTTGGGAACACCTCCGACCCCGCGGCCCGCGGGCGCTCGCTCACGGCTCGTGGGGCGTCTGGGGTGGCCGTTGCTCGATGGTGCCATCGACATGCCGCGCGAAGCGGCCGCGATCACCTTCGTGCACCGGGTCGTCGCTGGGCCACGGCCAGCCGCCGAACTGCGTGCGACGGTAGTCCGCGAAGGCCTGCTGGATCTCCTCGCGGGTGTTCATGACGAACGGGCCCTGCTGCGCGACCGGCTCGCCGATCGGGCGCCCCTGCAGGAGCAGCAGCTCGACCGCCGCATCGCCAGCCACCAGCGGGACCTCGCGTTCGGCATCGAGCAGCAGCACGCGGTGTTGCGACTGCAGCTCGCCGTCGACGCGCACGCCGTCGCCGACGAAGAAGTAGAGCGTGCGCGTGGTCCCGGGCGCCGCGGGCAACCTCCAGTGCGCGCCGGCATCCATGCGCACGGTCCAGATCGCGACGTCGCTGTCCGCACGCGCGGCCCACGAGCGCGGCGGCGGTGCAGGCGGACGGGCCTGGTCGAGCCGCCCCGCGACCACCGTGATCGTGGTCGCGCGGCCGTCGTCGTCGCGATGGGTCACCACCGGGATGTCCTCGGACCACAGCATCGCGAAGTGGGGCGGCGCGAGCTTGTCGGTGGCCGCGAGGTTCAGCCAGATCTGGAACAGCTCGAGCGGATTGTCCTGCTCGGTGCGCAACAGCGGGAACATCTCCGCGTGCACGATGCCGGCGCCGGCGGTCAACCACTGCGCGTCACCACCACCGAAGCGCGCGGCCGCACCCAGCGAGTCGGAGTGATCGACGAAGCCGCGGCGCACGACCGTGACGGTCTCGAAGCCGCGGTGGGGGTGCTGCGGGAAGCCGGGCACACGCTGGCCGTGGTACATGCGCCAGCCGTCCTTGACCTCGAAGTCCATGCCGAGGTTGCGACCCGCCAGCGAGGCCGCGGGCGCCATCGCCCCGTCGCCGCGGGGATAGGCGTCGAGGTGATGCACGCAGAAGAGGAACGGATCGACGCAGGGCCAGGGGAAGCCCAGCGGTGCGCTCTGGAGAATCGCGGCGGTCATGGGGTCCTCGAACGGGGATTGGCCCCAACTGTAGCGCGCGTGGTCCGAGCGCGGCTGCCCGCGCGGCGCCCGGCCGTCGACGACAACCGCGGCGCCCGCGGCTATCCTCGCCCTCGTCCGTGACTGCGCCGCTTCGTCCCTCGCCCCGTCGCGTCCTCACCGTCGGCCTCGCGTGCGTGGCCGCGCTCGCTGCGTGCCGTCCCGATCACGCGTCGGAGCCGCCGGAGCTCGACGCCGACGAGCACCTGCTGCTCACGCCACGGGGCAACCCCGAGGAGCTGCTGGGTCGCACCGTCACCGCCGACGACAAGGGTGGCTTCGTGCTCTCCGACGAGCGCCCGCCCGGCTGCGAGGTCACCGTGAAGCGCGTGCCCGAACGATGGCACCGCACGTACCAGCAGGACATCGGCAAGGTCGCGCACATCGGCACCGGCAACACGCCGATCGGCGATCTCACCGCGCGCTACGGCAAGACCATGCGCATCGACGCCGACATCGCGAACCTCGAGGTGCTCGAGGGTGATCTGCGCGGCTGCACCGGCATGGTCGTCGGCGCGGTCAAGGTCGGCACCGGCAAGCGCGAGATTCGGGCCGCCGAGGAGGCCAAGGTCGAGGCCCACGTGAAGGCCAAGGGCGTGCCGGTCGGTGCGGGCGCTGGCAAGTGGCGCACGGTCGAGCGGGCGCTCGAGTGGACCGATCCGCAGGCATGGGCGTTCGTGGTGCGCGACCAAGGCGGCACCAGCGATCTGCGCGTCGAGCTGGTGCTGCTGCCCGAGTCGGTGCGGCACGGCGAGGTCTTCACCGTGCGGGTGCTGGCCGCACGACAGGTCTATCTGGTCATCGGCTTCGTCAGCGAGGCCGGCAAGACCGGCCTGCTGCTGCCCAACGGCCGCCAACCCACGCCGATCGTCAACGCCGGCGGCAACGTCGAGCTGACCCTGCAGGCCTCGCTGCCCCTGCTCGACACCCCGTCACGCGACAAGTTCGTGCTCTACGCGTTCGCCGAGCAGGGCGATTTCGACATGTTCAAGCCCCCGCCGGGCAACCTCGACGCCGCGACGGTCGCGAAGTACTTCGAGGAGCTGCCGGGTCGACTCGCGTCGATCCCCACGCGACGCTGGACCAAGACCGAGGGCTACCTCCTCATCGAGCCGTAGACGCCGCCGATGCACCCGCGCGACCTGCTACCATCGCCGCGCATGTTCCTGCGCGCCGCCCTGACGGGCGTCATCACCCTCGCGCTCGCGCTCACGCCCGTGCACGCCCGCGCGATGCAGCAGCCCGCGACGTCCGATCGCGACGTCGATGGCGTCGCCGACGATGTCGATCAGTGCCCCGACACCTACGGCGCCCCGACCAACGGTGGCTGCCCACCCCAGGCCCAGCCGCCGGTGGTCACCGATCGCGACTACGACGCTGTCCCCGACGCGCAGGACGCCTGCCCCGACGTCGCCGCGGCCACGCCCAACGGCTGCCCCGCCGACGCGACGACCACCACGACCACCACACCGCCGCCCGCCGACGTCGATCCCAACGACGAGTACCAGGTGGTGCTGCGCTCGCTGCCGAACGACTACGACATCAACTACACGTTCGACGGCCAGGCCAAGAAGTTCAAGCGAGAGAACGACCCGGGCCGCGTGGCCAAGCGGGCCAGCGCGCTCGGCATCGCCGGCGGCACCTTGACGTTGGTCGGCGTGGTCGCCGGGCTCAGCACGATGACCGCGGGCCTGGTGATGTCGAAGCAGGCCAAGGACGAGCTCGAGGGCATGGAATTCGACAGCACCTCGCCGATCGATCCCAACGGCGAGCGAGCCGATCTCATCGAGAAGGGTGAGCGCGGCGACAAGGTCGCGATCATCGGCTCGGCGGCCTCGGGCGGCGTGGCGGCGCTCGGCATCATGCTGCTGCTCGGCGCCCGCTCCCTGCGCAAGAAGCAGTACAACACCGCGGCACCGTCGGCGGGCTCGAGCCGCATGTCCGACGCCGACCGCAAGAAGTTCATCCTCACCGGTGGCTTGCTGGTGGTCTACGGCGCGATCGGCATGGCCATCGGCGGCGCGTTGATGGCCAACAAGGACGAGACCAAGAAGAAGCGCGGCAAGGCGGTGCTCGGGGTCTCGGGCGCGCTCGCGGGGGTCGGTGTGCTGCTGCTGCTGCCGCCGTTCATCGCCAAGCGCCGCGGCTCGGCACAGATGACCGCAGGCCCGATGTACGTGAAGCGCGGCGGCGGAGCCGGCCTCGCGATGCGCTTCTGATCGCCGCGCCGCCTCGGGCCACGCCGTGATCGCGTCGCCACCCGGCGCACCGCACGAGCGGCGAGCACCGCAGGAAGTCGACGAAGTCGTCGGGCGCGGCGTCCGTCATGTCGGTCGCAGCACCCGGCCCGGCATCTCGGCGCGCGAGTACTCGGGAAACGGCAAGCCGGCGAGCCGCCACTGCTCGCGCGTGAGCGCCCAGACGAGGGCCAGCCGTTCGTC
>WBZX01000467.1_pt1 | contig 36672 bp, 26 predicted proteins | sample 5204211 | NCBI WGS metagenome assembly WBZX01 (sample SAMN12344362, study PRJNA552823) | activated sludge metagenome | biome: Activated sludge suspended growth; feature: Nitrification reactor; material: Wastewater; isolation source: activated sludge from nitrification reactor of wastewater...
AAAAGATTCTTTTTAAAGGTAGGATCGAAGTCGGCCCCATCGATATGCAGCTCGTCTTCGAGCAACTGATACAACACTGGTCCATCTGCATCTGCACAAGCGATATCATAGCCTGAACCACCAAAGGTGTCAAAAAGTAAGATATAAGGATTGACCTCTGCCCATTGGGCTACACACCATACCAGCGTCGAACTGCTGCCCAATCCCCAGTCGCGGTCAAATTCAAGGTAGGTTTCAACGGTATATCTCCGCCACTGGCTGAGGAACTCACTATTCTGACGGCAGGCGCCTCTCAGGAGTTGTTGTATGCTGTTGGCGATGTCTTTGTCCGTACTGTCGATCGGATCGAAAGCCATGAGATCAAAGCTGCCGGAAAACCAGAGATTCCCTTTACGGTCATATGACTTCCAGGTGATTTCACTCCCTGGTCGCTCACTGACATTCATTGACTGACCCAATTTACAGGGTAATGCGAGCGACACCGCCCCGTTCAGGACGAGGTACTCACCGGTAAGGAGGAGCTTACCATTTGCTTTATAGTGTCGTTTTGTTTGAACTGCCATGGGGGGTAATAGGGCACAAAGATAATATTGGTTCTCATAAGGTGCTCCGTACAACCGACTTTTCGGCTGACAGACCAGTATCTCCGGTACCCATCCATGAAGAGCACCGAAAAAATCCGTTTTGTAATGCGGCAAGATATTAACTTTTTTATTATATATAATCCACAAATGTGAAATATTATTTGGTTTTCTTCCTGGTGGACGGTTTTTGCCTTGCTGTATAAAGGTAAAATAGGGCACTTCCGCGGGTAAAAAAATTAGTTTTTTCTAAGCAAAACTTTTCCCTAAGGCTTTCAATTTGTTTAGATCTGGCTGGCGAGCCTGGGCCAAAGGGCATTGCTTGAGTTTTTGGGACCATGTGTAGAACTCCAGGGCCCGACAAGTTGTTATTGTCTATCCATAAGGCAGTGTGACGGGAGTTTGCACCCGAAAGCAGCTAGCCTTTTTTTAGTACTTTTGAATCAAAGAGAAAGCAATGAAAGCACTGGTTGTTAAAGCGAAAAATCAGACTGAAATGAAGTTCGTTTCTAATCTGCTAAAGAAGCTAGGCATTCAATCCACCTTGATGGAAATCGAAGAGGTTGAAGATCGGGCCATGTCGGCGCTAATGAAGAAAGCTGATCGCTCCAAAAAAGTGAGCCGTGAGACGATCATGAAGAAACTAAAGGCTTCATGAAAGTTGAGTTTTTAAGTAAATTCAATAAAGACCTGGAAAAACTTGATGTTGAGCATGTCAGAAATGCAACTTTGAAGGCCATCAGTATTGTTGAAAAGGCAAAGCAACTTTCAGAAATTCCGAACCTTAAAAAACTAACCGGTCATAAATCAGCCTATCGCATCAAAATCGGAGATTATCGGATCGGCCTTTTCATTGAAGGGGACATTGCAGAATTTGCCAGGATTCATCATCGAAAAGATATTTATACTATTTTCCCATAAGCTGGAAGAACAGCTATAACACACGTACACAAACCATGACATACGATAACTTTACCATCAACGCCCAGGAAGCGATCCTGGCAGGACAACGACTCGCCGCCAGCCTGCAACAGCAGACGGTCGATACGACGCACATGATCAAGGGGATACTGGAAGCCAGCGAAGACAGCGCCAAGTTCCTTTTCCAGAAAGTCGGCGTCAGTATACCCCAACTCGTAAAAGCGCTCGACGAATCCATCCAGACTTATCCTAAAGTCTCCGGCTCCGACAAGCAATACCTTTCAGATACGAGTAACAAAGCCCTCAGCGAAGCCAAAAAGCTCCTCGCCGAATTTGGAGATGAATTTATCTCTACCGAGGTCATGCTGCTCGGGATCATGAAGGGCACCAGCAAGGGAGCCCAGATCCTCAAGGACCAGGGCGCTACCTTCGAAGGCTTGAAGGCTGCGATCAAAGAACTCCGTGGAGGAAGAAAAGTGAGCGACCAGAGCACCGAAAACCAATATAATGCCCTGAAGAAATATGGCATACACCTCAATCAAAGGGCTCTCGATGGCAAGCTCGATCCGATCATCGGCCGGGACGAAGAGATCCGACGTATACTGCATATCCTATCGCGCCGCAAAAAGAATAATCCGATCCTCATTGGTGATGCAGGTGTAGGTAAGACCGCGATTGTCGAAGGTATCGCATGGCGCATCGTCCAAAAAGATGTACCTGAAAACCTCCTGACCAAGCAAATCTATGTCCTCGATATCGCTGCACTGATCGCCGGTGCCAAATTCAAAGGCGAATTTGAAGAGCGCATCAAGGCAGTGATCGAAGAGGTCAAGAGTTCCAATGGGGAGATCATCCTCTTTATTGATGAGATTCATACCCTCATTGGAGCAGGAGGCGGAGGTGGTGCTATGGATGCTGCCAATATATTGAAACCTGCTCTTGCACGTGGTGAACTCCGCACCATCGGAGCCACCACAGCGGATGAGTATCAAAAATATTTTGAAGCCGACAAGGCCCTCGTGCGCAGGTTCCAGACCGTCTTTATTGATGAGCCATCTGTTGAGGATACCATCTCCATCCTTCGCGGGATACAGGACAAGTACGAAGTCTATCATAAGATCGCTATCCTCGATGAGGCACTGGTAGCTGCGGCCGAACTATCACACCGCTACATAGCAGACCGTCATCTGCCTGACAAAGCCATTGACCTGATCGATGAAGCAGCAGCCAAGCTCAGGCTTGAACTGGACAGTATGCCCGAAGAGATCGACCAGGCAGATCGCAAACTCCGCCAGCTCGAAATCGAACGCGAAGCTGTCAAGCGCGAAAAGGATGATAAGAAACTGAAGATCCTCAACGAGACCATCGCCAATACACAGGAGAAACTCGATACACTCAAGGCCTCCTGGAAAAATGAGAAGGAACTGGTCGACACCATACAGAATATCCGTAAGCATCTTGACGAACTGGAGCACGAAGCCACGGTGGCAGAGCGTGAGTCTAATTATGAAAAGGTTGCCAAAATCAGGTATGGTGAACTCGTAGCCGAAAAAGCCAAACTAGCAGAAGCCGAAGCTAAACTGCGCGAGTTGCCAAGGGACAGCCGTTTTACCAATGAAGAAGTGACTGCAGATGATATCGCTGAAGTAGTTTCAAGGTGGACAGGTATCCCACTCCAGAAAATGATGCAGACCGAAAAGGAAAAGATGCTCCATCTCGAAGAAGAGATCGGAAAACGCCTGATCGGACAGACTGAAGCTGTGAAATCAGTGAGTAATGCCGTACGCAGAAGCAGGGCAGGGCTGCAGGATCCAAACAAACCTATTGGGTCATTTATTTTCCTTGGACCAACTGGTGTTGGTAAGACAGAATTAGCAAAAGCACTTGCAGAAGTCTTGTTTGATGACGAAGCAGCAATCACCCGTATCGACATGAGTGAGTACCAGGAGAAGCATGCGGTTTCAAGACTTGTCGGTGCACCTCCCGGATATGTAGGCTATGATGAAGGCGGGCAGTTGACCGAGGCTGTGCGCCGCAGGCCTTACTCTATCGTGTTGCTTGATGAGATTGAGAAAGCGCACCCGGACACCTTCAATGTATTGTTGCAGGTGCTCGATGACGGTCGATTGACAGACAACAAGGGACGCATCGCCAATTTCAAGAATACGATCGTCATCATGACCTCCAATATGGGTTCAGATGTCATCCTCGAAAACTTTGAAGACCTCGAAGCACTCGGCGAAGGGCAAAGAGCAGACATTATCGCTACTACCAAGGAAGAAGTATTCAACCTGCTGAAAGAAAACCTTAGGCCTGAATTTCTCAATCGCATCGATGACAAGATCATGTTCCTCCCGCTCTCCAAGGCAGAGATCAAGCAGATCGCACTGTTGCTCCTCAAGAAAATCAAGAAGAACCTCGCTAATCGTGAGCTCAATCTGGAGATCAGTGATAAGGCTCTCAACCTGCTTGCAGACCTCGGATACGATCCTCAGTTTGGCGCACGTCCACTCAAGAGAGTGATCGAAGTAGAGCTCGTCAACGAACTGGCGGTGCAAGTTCTGTCAGGTCAGTTTGCCGAAGGGGATACCATCTATGTTGATGCCGACAACAAGGGCTTTGTCTTCAGTGAAGAAGGCTTCAAAGGCGATGGTACAGCCCCACCTACAGGCAAGGGTGCAAAAGACACCGCCCAGAAGCGCGAGCAAAACCTGGATAAACTGAAGAAGGCAACCAAGGATGTTGACGACCTCGTCAAGGATATCAAGGATGAGGATGATGACGAAGAGGAAAATCCAACGGAGGCGAAGGCGAAGAAATAATAAATTTTTGTAGCGGCAGGGCATGCCCTGCCGCTACAAAAATTTATTACGATTGAATCCTGTCAGGATTCTCTTTTAAAAAGGATTTCCACCCGCCCTTCTTCGAAGACACTGGTCTTCCGTTTTGATAGTGATGGCATAATGCAACTGATAAGGCATCGGTGGCATCAAGTGGCACCTTGCCGGGTTTCAGGCTGAGCAGACGGTACATCATATCTGCTACCTGTTCTTTCGAAGCGTTACCGTTTCCGGTGACTGATTGTTTTACTTTTTTTGGAGAGTATTCGGTGATGGAAAGCCCCATCGTCATGCCCGCAGCCATGGCCACGCCCTGAGCCCGTCCAAGTTTGAGCATCGACTGAACATTCTTTCCAAAAAAAGGTGCTTCGATGGCCAGATCCTTTGGGAGGTAGCGTTCAATGATCTCCTGGATCTCAAGGAAAATTTCCTTCAGCTTATCTACATGCTCACCCTTGTCCTTCAGATGAAGCACGCCAATCTCCAGCACATCTACCTTATCACCATCCACTTCGATGACCGCAAAGCCCAGGATATTGGTGCCGGGATCAATACCGAGGATCCGTGATGCTGCTTTTGCCTGTGTCTTTTTTGTGGCCATTTGATTAGTGCAAAGTAAGTGTGTTTAGTGCATGATGCTATTCGCATCCTGCTGTTTAGGAAGTTTAGAGAGTTTAACTTGGATTTTTACTAAACTTTCTAAACGCTGTGCCCGGGCAACAGGCTTTAGTTTAAGGAAAATCACTTCTTGATGATGAGTATTTTATCAATCGTCGGACCGTCCATGTCGATGATTTCAAACTCGAAGTTGGCCCAGTTTAGTTTTTCGGATTGCTTGGGGATGCGACCCAGCTCTTGCATGATCAGTCCACCGACAGTGTTGACTTCATAATCCTTGATATAGTCTTCCATGCCAAAGCGGGTCAGAAAATCGGGGAGTGGGAAGTGCCCATCTATCAGCCAGCTATGATCGTCTCGCTGCTGGAATAGGAATTCTTCACCATAGAATTCGGAGATATCGCCCACCAATGCTTCCAGGATATCACTCATCGTGAGGATACCTTGTGTCGAACCATACTCATCGATCACAAGCGCATAATGGATGTTCGTTTGTTTAAATTGCTCAAGAGCCTTATAGGCAGAGGCCCCTTCAGCGATATACGATGGCTCAGTGACGATGTTCTTGAGATTGAAGTTTTCGTTTTCGATCTCGGCAAACAATTGCTTTAGACTGACGATACCGATAATGTCCTGTTCGTCGCTGTCATAGATCGGGTAGAAATTGTGCAGGTCTTCTGAAACCAGTCTTTTGACTTCCTCCCTGGTATCGGTGATGTCCAGCGTGTTCATCTTTTTTCTGGCCGTCATCAATGAGCTGACACTTCTGTCCCCTACGCTAAATACGCGGTTGACGATATCCTGTTCGATCTCCTGGATCTCCCCGTCTTCCATGCCTTCGCGGACGATGGCTTTGATTTCTTCTTCGGTCACCTTGCTTTCGCTACCACGCTGCACCCTGAATATCTTGAGGATAAGGTCGGTCGTAATGGTCAGTAACCAGATGAAGGGAGCAGTGATCGTAGCAATGATTTTCATCGGCATGGCCATGGTTTTGGCGATGCCCTCCGGGTAGGTCAGCCCGATCCGCTTGGGGACCAGTTCGCCAAGCACCAGGGAGAAAAATGTGATGATGATCAGTACCATGACGACTGCCAGGGTTGGGGCATAAGGAGCCAATAGGGAAAACTGAAGGATAAAGGCCTCCATATCATGGGTGATTTTCTCCCCGCTATAGATACCGGTCAGCAGCCCGATCAGGGTGATCCCGATCTGTACAGTAGAAAGGAGCTTGCTGGGCGCAGACTGCAGTTCCAGTGCGGTCTTGGCGCCTTTATTGCCTTGCTGTGCGGCATAGTTGAGCCGGTTTTTCCTGGCCGAGACCAGGGCGATTTCTGACATGGAGAACACTCCGTTGATCAGGATCAGCATCAGAATAATCAGAATTTCCATAATTGGAAGGTGGTGTATTGGGTTTGGTCCCTGCGGCAAAGATCGTGAGAATTCTTCGTTTACCCCTGACCCGTTTGCCCCCTAGCCCCCTAATGCTTCGACTTGCTTATCCTCAACCTCTTGCGACAGCTCAGCAACCGGGGGTAAAAATTTCCATTCGAATAGGCTCATGTCTGTCGCTCAAAACTGGAATAAGGAGATAGGAGGCAGGAAGCAGGAGATAGGTTAAAGAAGTCCTTTCGAATAGGCAGGAGCCTGTGGTTCTCTTGCCCCCTAGCCCCCTAAATGGGGTAAAATTTTCATTCGAATAGGTACCAAACCAGTCGCTCAAAACTGTTCGAGCAATCCGATGTCCTGTTTTGGTATGAGACAAGTCTCTGGGGTACCAATTGTCGTAAAAAACAGGGTTTGAAACTCATATAGGCGTGCCAGCAGAACGGAAAGCCAAGCTAAAGAACTGCTGTCAGAGCGAGTTTTTTGAGCGACGAGCTTTTTGGTTCTTTTTTGCGGTAAAAAAGAACAAATATTCCCTGCGCTTCTTGCGCAACGAATTTATCCCCAACCCCTTGATTTTGTAACACTTTTCCCCTTAATTTCGTTATTACATATATGATGCGTGCATCTTTAATTCTAGCTTCCCTTTTCGGGCTGAGTTTCGCTGAACCTGTCAGGCAGGAGTATGCCAAAACTATTGATTACGGGTATGACTATTGTGATACCGAAAACTTTACCTGGCAAGGCGGAGAGGAGATCACCTATACCTTATACTACCAGCTCAACTTTATCTGGATTCCGGCTGGTGAGGCTACCTTCAAGGTCAAGGATATGGGTGACCGCTACTTTATATCCATCGACGGCAAGACCATCAGCGCCTTTGAATGGTTCTATGAGGTCAATGACCGTTATGAAAGTGTGATCGATAAGAAGACGCTGCTGCCCCTCTCCTTTAAGCGGGATATCCAGGAAGGGAAATATGTGTGGTGGGATCAATTCAACTTTGATCAGAAGAACAACGTTGTCCATGCTTCCAAAGGCTGGCCGGACAAGCCAACCAAGTATTATACAGCCGAATTGTCCGGATGCATGCATGACATGATCTCCATCGTCTACAATGTCCGAAACGTAGATTTTGACCAATATAAGACTGGTGACCAGTTCGGCGTCAAGGTCTTTGTAGAGGAGGAGTATCCGCTGCAGGTCGAGGTGCGGGAGAAGAATATAGAGAAGAAGATCCGTGGCCTGGGTAAAATGAAAACAACCCTGATCCGCCCGCAGGTGGTATCTGGTCACTTCTTTGATGAAGACACCCGGATGGACATCTATATGTCTGCCGATGGCAACCGCATCCCGCTGATGATCGAAAGCCCGGTATCTGTCGGCAAGGTCAAGGCATTGCTCACAGGTTACAAAGGGCTAAAGTATCCTTTAGCCTTCGCGGACTAATTTCATATCTGTCTCAGGCAGGACATTTTCAGTAGTGGTTCGGTGGTAACTTTATTAAAAGTACCGGACTATGAAAAACTTACTTCTTTTTATTTTATGCCTTCCGGTTTTTGTTCAGGCACAATCTGAATGCAGAGGCTATGTTGGCGACGAAGTGTTTCAAGCAAATCGTATTGGTGCATTGTTTTCCCCACAAGGAGGAAAATTTGCCAGCTTAAACCACGACGGTTATTTTAAGGTTCCTTATACTTCGGAGAATTCTCCCAGCACCATATATGCATCAGCCCCATGGATCGGAGGGTATAAGGATGGTGAATTAAAACTGGCTGGGACATCATTTGGATTTATACGACAAGACTATTACACGGGACCTCTTGCTCCGCAAGCAACAACCTTCCCCGGCTTATGTAATTATTTTGATTATATCTGGTCTGTTTCAAGAGGTGAAATCGAACAACACATTTTAGATGCAGCTGATGGAAGTATTGAGGATACTATCCCTGGTATATTTGGCTGGCCTGCACAAGGAAATATGTTCTTTGGGCACTTCAATCCATTTGAATTGCCTGATAATCATAACGGGGGCTGGGCAGAATTTAATGACCTGAACAGCAACGGTATCTATGAACCACAAGTTGGTGAATACCCTCTCATCCAGTTAAAAGGTAAACCCTATATACCTGAACAGATTTTCTGGATGGTCTTTAATGATCAGGGCCCTCACGAAGAATCGAATGGAGAACCATTAGGTGTTGAAATTCAATTGACAGCTTATGGCTTTAACTGCGACAATAACAGTGTTCTTAATTCTACCTTGTTTAACAACTACAAGATTATAAATCAGGGAACGTCAAGCCTGGATAGTCTTTTCTTTGGTATGTGGACGGATTATGACCTGGGATGTTCATCGGATGATTACATAGGGTGTGACAGCCTCCGGCATAGCGAGTTCGTATACAATGATGAGACAGATGGTGACTCCGGATATCAATGTTCCACAGGGGCAGTAACCTACGGAGCATATCCTCCTGTGCAGAGTATGACGTATCTCTCTCATCCGATGCACAGTTTCCTGGCGGATGGATTGCATCCTGCCAATCATGATGCAACACCTGATTTACCTGAAGACTTTTATTCCCTCCTCAATGGAAATTGGATCGATGGCACACCCATCACGCCGGACAGTAGCGGTCACAATCCAGGATTTACTGGTGGTACTACACGTTTTTTATATCCTGGCGATCCAAGAGATTCATCACAATGGTCCTGGTACCAGGAAGCTTTTGATTTTGGCGATCCAAGGACGGTTTCATCCGTATACCTGAATACCCTGCAACCTCAGGAAAGTGTGATTGTTGAAACAGCCTACATGTTTCACCAGGATTCTTCCTTGGATCATCTCCAACAGATCGGTTTTATGTATGCCAATATTGACTCCTTGTTCAGGCTGATCAATGATTCCACTTTATCGTGTGTACGTACCCCGGTGTGTATAGGCAGAGACTGTGTCTGGCCAGGTGATTTTAACCATAATGGCATAGCCGATCATTATGATTTATTGTACTGGGGGGTGATGAAGGACAGCCTTGGTTCAAAGCGTGATGGACGGATCAACTGGGATGGACACTATGCAGAGCCATGGCCATTTGATTTGCCCGGCGGGCTTAATGCCAAGCATGGTGATGGGAATGGAAACAGTATTGTCAATACCGAGGATCTGGAACGAAATATCAATCATTACTTATACACTAACCCTTATTATCAAAAGGTAGACCTTTATCCTGAGGGGCCAGAAATAATACTTTCATCAAATCCAATGGGAGCCGATGGCAGCATAAGAAGAATCTACGTCACAGCTGGCGTCCCTCTGGAGAATGTTTTAGGGATGGCCTATGAGTTGGATTTTGATACTTCACTGTATTATATCGATCAGTTGCGTATTCCTATTTGTCCGGGCGATTCTAATATTGTGTGTATCAACTCCACAGCCTATGCACCCGATGACCCTTATTTTGAGACATCGCCCAGGTATGGGTTTGTAAAGGCAGATCATCAGACAATATCAATCGAAGAAGGATTTTTATTTGACAGGATTTTCGGTGGACTGCGATTAAAAGAGGGAGTTTTCCTTGCTGATGTTCCCGATACGGTCATCATCAGGTTGAAAAACCTCATCGCTATCGATGCTGATGGCAACGATCTCCATATTGGTGCCGGAACATTAAAAGTTCCGAAAGGTGAAACTGTTGGGATAAATGATCCTGTTGAAAGGACGACCGTAATTTACCCCAATCCAACTGTTGGAATCTTTCAAATACAAACTGAACTTGAGACTGAAGCTCAAATTTTCACTGTCCAGGGTCAGCTGATCAGGATCCTCACAGCACCTGAGCTTAATAAGCCTGTTGATATTTCTTCTTTCTCACCAGGGATATACATCATCAGGATACAGGCTACAGGAGAATCGATCAAGGTGGTGATCCAATAAATGATGTAATAATCGGCCTGGCAGTTTTAAACTGCCTTTCTATGATTTTACACATAGAGCATGATCCGTATATTGATTTGAAGTGGCAAACTTCAAATAGCGGGGTGGGCATGGCGGGTTGGGTATGGTGGGGAGGACATGACGGGAGGAATTCCCATCGATTGGGTATCTGCCACAGATTGCCAGAGCCCGGAGGAAGCAAAACTCAAACTTTTCATTATTTTGCCCCGTCTTGAAGGTTCAAGACAAAATATTCACTCCTTAAATAGCATTTTATGAAGAGTTTCTTTGGCCATCCGCCAGGCTTGTCCACCCTGTTTTTTACTGAAATGTGGGAACGATTTTCCTACTATGGCGGCCGCGCCATGCTCATCCTCTATATGACCGCTGCTGTGGTGGGGGAAAACCCCGGACTTGGACTCTCTGTCGCAGAGGCCGGCGCCCTGTATGGCCTCTATACCGCCGTCGTCTATATGACCAATCTCCCCGGAGGATGGATCGCTGATAAATTTATAGGCGCTCGCAATGCCGTCTTCTATGGTGGGATTGTCATAGCCCTGGGTAATCTTCTGCTGGCGGCACCTTTCGGGACGACCAGTTTTTATTCGGGACTCGGCTGCATCGCCATCGGTACGGGGCTCCTCAAACCAAATGTGAGCACAATGGTCGGTGCCCTTTACGAACAAGGAGATGCCCGTCGTGATTCCGCCTTCTCTATCTTCTACATGGGTATTAACCTTGGAGCTTTCCTTGCACCACTGATCGCCGGATGGTTTGGTCAGAATGTCAACTGGCACACAGGCTTTTTTGTGGTAGCCATTGGTATGACATTGGGGCTCATACAATATAAACTGGGCGCTAAACATCTCGGAGATGCCGGCCTCCATGTCAGAACCGCCAGTAATGAGGAACATGCCAAACAGCAAAAAGCTCTTCGCAATGGCTTCCTCGGATTACTTCTGGCCGCAGTGATTTTGTTAGCGCTTCATTTTACAGGCATATTCTATCTGACTGTCCTCAATATGTCCAATCTTGTTGGGGTGCTGCTGCTGGTGATACCCATCATTTATTTCGGCTTTCTCTTCACCAAAGGTGGATTTGACGCCGCTGAGAAAAACCGGATCGTCGCCATTATCATCTTTTATCTTGCTGCAGCTCTTTTCTGGTCTGCTTTCGAACAAGCAGGATCTACCCTGACTTTATTTGCTGACAGACATACACACAACTCTTTCCTGGGCATGGAGTTCCCATCCACCTGGTGGCAAAGTATCAATGCACTCTTTATCATTGTACTCTCCGGGGTTTTCGCCTGGCTATGGCTCAAACTCAATAACATGAAGAAGGAGCCATCTACACCGATGAAATTTGCCATCGGTCTGGCGCTTGTAGGCGTAGGCTTCCTCCTGCTGGTTCCCGCAGCTTCCATCATTGAATCCACAGGGGGCAAAGTAGGTATCATCTGGTTGCTGATGACCTATTTTATCCATACCGTCGGTGAACTCTTCCTTTCTCCCGTTGGGCTAAGCGCAATGACTAAATTAGCGCCACACCGGATCGTTGGCCAGATGATGGGGATATGGTTCCTTGGCGCGGCAACCGGTAATTTTATCGGTGGACGCGTAGGCGGCTTGTTTGAAACATTCCCGCTCAAGTATATTTTTCTTGCAGTATTCGCCACGAGTCTATTTGCCGCATTAGTGATGTTCTTCCTGGTGCCCTGGATGAAGCGATTGATGGGTGAAGTGAAGTAGCTATCAGCTATCAGACACATCCATCGGTGATGCCAGATATAGGATGCCAGATGCCAGACAAAAGTTCTCTCGCATCTGGCATCTTGCTTTCTGGCCATCGCCTCAAACTGCTATCTTTAGAGAAAGAACTATCTTGAAGCACCACAACGTAATCTCAATTATTCAATACCCTTAACACATGAGCCAAAATCCATCCGGGCCAGGACAAGAATTAACCCTGGAAAGCATACAGAATTTTACAGGCAAGTATCCAAGACAACTTTGGTATTTGTTTTCCATAGAGATGTGGGAGCGATTTTGCTTCTATGGCATGCGGGGCATGCTGGCCGTTTTTATGGTCGAAAAACTATTGATGGAGGATGGTGCTGTCAATCTGCAATATGGTGCGATACAGGCATTCATCTATATATTCACTTTCGTAGGTGGTTTCTTTGCTGATAAAATCCTGGGCTTCCGGAAATCACTCTACTGGGGTGGCGCGTTAATGGCCATTGGCGGATTTTCAATTGCCGCTGCACCGGTAGATATGTTCTATATCGGCACATGCTTTACCATCATTGGCACCGGTTTTTTTAAACCTAATATTTCGACGATGGTCGGCTATCTCTATAAAGAAGGCGATTCGAGACGCGATGCAGGATTCAGCCTTTTCTACGCAGGGATCAACCTGGGTGCACTGCTCGGCGGGATCCTCATGATCTGGGTTGGAAAATACTACTCCTGGGGATTGGCCTTTGCCCTGGTAGGGGTCGTGATGCTCATCAGTATTACTACATTGTTTTTTACCCAGAAGTCTCTTGGCCCGATTGGCTTGTCCCCATTGAGTCCTTCAATGTCCACCCAGAAAAAGCGGACGTACGAGATAGCCACATACATAGGCTCCCTGGCTATCATGCCTTTGATCCTGATCCTCATCAAAAACACGCATTACACCGACATGTTTATGCTTGTCGCAGGGCCCCTGACCTTGTTGTATGTGTTTTATGAGATGACCCATCACACCTGGGAAGAAAACAAGAAACTCATCGCGGCGCTGGTCTTTATCATCTTTTCCATTCTGTTCTGGGCTTTCTTCGAACAAAGCGGCGGATCACTCAGCCTTTTTGCGCTCAACAACATCAAGCATAACTTTCTAGGGATTCCTATGGATCCCAATATTGTGAATAACTCATCCAATTCCCTTTTCGTCATCATTTTCGCTCCACTTCTCGGATTACTCTGGGTATGGCTGAGTAAGCGAAAGATAGAGCCTAATTCCGTGCTCAAGTTTGGCCTTGGATTTTTGCTTTTGGGACTTGGTTTTTACTTTTTTTATTCTACAGTTGGTGTCGCGACACCTGATGGTATGACTTCGCTGGAGATTTTTACCCTTGCCTATTTTGTTGTCACCTTCGCCGAGCTCTGTGTGTCCCCTATTGGCCTGTCCCTGATGACCAAATTGTCACCCAACCGTATGCAAGGACTGATGATGGGTATGTGGTTCCTCGCAAGCGGATATGGTCAATATGTCGCTGGCCTTCTGGGACACGGTATGAGTGTGCCTGGCACCGATGCCAGTGCGATGGAAAAATTAATTGCCTTCACAGCAGGATACAAGCAACTGGCTATTTATGCCCTGATCGCCGGCGTGGCCTTATTGGCGCTTGCTCCATTGGTCAGGAGATTGATGGGCAGCACGAAGTAATAAGTTAAGGGTCAGAAGAGGCCAAAGAGGCTGAAGAGGCCGAAGGGGCCGAAGATGCCTTCGCCGAAATAGGCTACGGCATCCGAGGGAGGCTAAAAGCATAGCGCATAGCGCAGAGTGCATAGGGACTGTCTGGAGACAGATTTTCATTGATACCATTGGCGAGGAACAGGGAGCAAGAAGCAATTAAGAGCAGTTTAGCATGATACGCTGGAAACTGGTAGCTGATAGCTGGCAGCTGATAGTATAAAACTCTTAGTTTTACGCCATGATTGATTTTCCATTACTCAAGAAGATATCCGAGACCCCGGGAGCACCCGGCTTTGAGACCCAGATCCGTAACCTCATCAAAGGGGAAATCGAAGGATTGGTAGACGAAATGTACATTGACACCATGGGGTCACTTATCGGTGTCAGGAAAGGCCGTGATCCGAAAAAGGTCATGGTAGCCGCACACATGGATGAGATCAGCTTCATGGTGACGCATATCGATGACGAAGGGTTTATCCGATTCCATCCGCTCGGTGGATTTGATCCAAAGACATTGTCGGCACAACGTGTGATCGTGCATGGCCGTGAAGACATCATGGGCGTGATGGGCAGCAAGCCTGTCCACCTGATGACCCCTGAAGAGAAAAACAAGAATCCCCAGCTCAGGGATTATTTTATTGATACAGGCCGTCCTGCAGCGCAGGTTAAAGAACTGGTAGATATCGGTGATCCGATCACCCGTGAGCGCGATCTCATCATGATGGGCGATTGCATCAATGGTAAGTCGCTCGACAACAGGGTGTCTGTGTATATCCTCATCGAAGTATTAAAGGCACTGAAAGGCAAGTCAATTCCTTATGATTTCTATGCTTCGTTTACCGTCCAGGAAGAAGTAGGATTGAGAGGCGCATTCAATGCCGCTGGACATATCGATCCGGATTTTGGTATTGGCCTCGATGTGACGATTGCTTTTGACACACCAGGAGCACTTCCTTATGAAGTAGTGACCAGACTCGGTAAAGGCACAGCTATCAAGATCTATGATGGCTCCATCATCTGCGACACGCGCATGACTTCGTTTATGAAATCGACCGCAACAAAGCATGCGATACCCTATCAGCTAGAAATCCTACCTGCAGGGGGTACTGATACAGGCGCCATCCAGCGTCAGGGTACCAAGGGATCAATCGCAGGTGCGATTTCTATTCCGTTGAGACATGTACATCAGAGTATTGAGATGGCCAATGTGGCAGATATTAGTTCTACCATTGATCTGCTGACTGCCACCATCAGCGAATTGGATCAATGGAAATGGGAACTCTAATCGTATGAACTGGACAGAAAAAGACAACAAACTCATCGGCGAATTCGTCTTCGAGGATTTTTCACAGGCATGGGCCTTTATGACTGAGGTAGCCATCCTTGCTGAAAGAAAAAACCATCACCCTGACTGGAGTAATATGTGGAATCGGGTCGTGATCATACTCACTACCCATGATGAGGGTGATATTGTCACAGAGAAAGACCGCAAGATGGCCGATGGTATCAGCAAGATCTTCGAACGGTATCAATATCGTACATAATGAGCCTGCAGAGTAAGCTGCCTGATGTAGGCACGACAATATTTACCATCATGTCGCGCCTTGCGGCAGAGCACCAGGCGATCAATCTTTCACAGGGCTTTCCTGATTTTGATGCCGACCCGGCCCTGGTTCTCGCTGTTTCGGAAGCGATGGCGAAAGGACAAAATCAATATGCCCCGATGCCCGGGCTGCCTGAACTCAATGTAGCCATTGCCCAAAAACTACAGCATGATTACGGATGGATGCCAGATCCTGAAACAGAGATCACGGTTACTGCAGGCGGAACGCAAGCATTATATTCGATCATCGGCGCGATGATCGGCCAGGGTGATGAAGTCATCGTGCTCGAACCAAGCTATGATAGCTATATCCCTTCTGTGGTTTCTTTTGGAGGTGTTGTCAAGACTGTGCAACTGCTTCCACCCTTTTACAAAGTCAATTGGGATGAAGTCGAATCACTCATCACTGCACGGACCAAGCTTATCATGATCAATACTCCACACAATCCATGTGGAGTAGTATTGGAACAAGCGGACCTCAAAAGGCTCGAAGAGATTGTCATCAGGCATGGCATCTATCTCATCAGCGATGAGGTCTATGAGCATATCATCTTTGATGGCCATCAGCATCAATCGGTATTGCGCTATCCTGAATTATACAAGCGGTCCTTTGTGGTCTTCTCTTTCGGTAAAAGCCTTCATGTCACAGGCTGGAAGACCGGCTATGTCATTGCCCCACCAGAATTGACGACAGAGTTGAGAAAGATCCATCAGTTCAATGTCTTCTCTGTCAACCGGCCGATACAGCATGGTGTCGCATATTATCTCAAGCACCATGCGGACTTTGCTGCCTTATCCTCCTTTTACCAGGACAAGCGCGATTTTTTCTTAAAACTAATGAGTGGCCAGCCTTTGAAATTTTTACCATGCTACGGAAGCTATTTCATCCTTGCGGACTATAGCAGTGTGTCATCCCTTGATGACAGGGCCTTTGCAAAGCAGCTTACCATTGAAGGAGGAGTAGCCACAATCCCCTTGAGCCCGTTTTACAGAAATGGAAGTGATGAAAAGATCATCCGCTTTTGTTTTGCCAAGAAGGAGGATACACTGATCGAGGCAGCAGAGCGGTTAAACAAATATTTTAAAATGAAATAGGGATTCAAAATCTTGAACCCCTACTTCATTTTAAAATAAACCAATCGTTCATAGTAGCGTCCCGCTACGGTTGGAAAATCGTAATGAATCTTTTTCTTTTTACGTATCATTGATAGCAGCTTCTTGGCTGCATGTAGAATTTTCGCACTTAGTACACGGAGTTAATTTCTCACACTCACAACTGACAATTCACGATTCCAGCCCGGTTGCTGAGCATAGCCGAAGCATCATTTTTACCTTCTTTTCAAGACAAGACTATCAGGTGGATACTTCGCCGCGATCATGGCCATTTGAGATTGCGCCCATAGGGTCAGGGTAGCACGTTGCTCATCGGTGAGATTTGCATCCGGGTGCAGACCGAAGTAAGTGTAAGAGGGGAGGGGCATTTCCTTTTCCTTGACCTGCTCTGCAATTTCTTCCAGTTTGTGGTTCTGGACAGCAATTCTCCTCTTCGTAAACTCGGAGAAATTGAGATGCTGTTTACCTTCCTTCACGTGGTTGGCCAGCCACCAGGCCGCTGGCTGGACATTGGCATACCAGGGATACCTTGTGGTATTGGAATGGCAGTCGTTGCAGGCGCCTTCGAGCAGGGTCGCTACTTCCGGTGGGACATTGTATTTCGTTTCTATAGCATAGGTGTTGTCTCCCGACAGGTTCTTCTCCGGGCGGACAAACTGGATGAGGACCAGGACGATGGCGAGGGCGATGAGGATTTTCTTGATCATGGGGTGAAAATAGGGAAAAGTGCATAGAGCATAGAGCAGAGGGCAGCAAAGGGCTGAAGAGGCAGAAAGGGCTTAAGGGCTGAAGAGGCGGACCTGAAAAGTAACAGCGTCTCTGTGTCTCTGCGCGGGATAATTTTTGCCTTAATCACGGATGGAGCCAGAATAAGGGACTTTACGAATTTAAAGAAATGCTACAGTTCCACTGCAAGTCAAAAAAAGCGCAACTGCCTAATTGTCAAAGCTTTTAATTGGATTGTGTGATTTAAAAAGGTAAATATTTTGCCGTTTAGCCAAGAGATACTATGTTTGCACTCCACTTTTAAGAAAGGGGAGTATAGCTCAGCTGGTTCAGAGCATGGCGCCAAAGGCGCCAAGGTCCGCGGTTCGAGAGATACATTGACATAAAATATTGGGAGTATAGCTCAGCTGGTTCAGAGCATCTGCCTTACAAGCAGAGGGTCCGCGGTTCGAACCCGTGTACTCCCACAACTAAGGTCACCATTCGGTGGCCTTTTTTTATTTAGTCTTGACTTGCAGCTCACTAATGAGCTTCAGGATCTCCTCCCGATTACCCGCCCGGGTGATGAAGGTGGGCAGGCGGCTAAACATAAGGCTGTTTTTGCTCCCTTTATTATCAATACCTCTTTCGCGGAGCTTAGCCCGGACATATTGCTCCAGGAGAGAAAGCTGCTCGTAGTTGTAGGACCAGAATAGCTCATCACCAAAAGGTCGCTGAAGCCAAAGGAATAGTCCAAAGATAGGATCACACATCAGGCCATCCTTTTTAGGATACCGGGACAGATGTGCTTCATACTCGCACTCATCACCACATTGGTCACATTTCATTTTGAGTTTGTTCCACTGCCCATCCACCGGAGCACTGCGCGTGAGAGGATTGCGACATTCTCTGCACTTCACGGACACATATGCTTGCATAGTCCCATACCAATGTCCACGTTCCTCAACGTGAAAGCAACTGGTGCAGTTGAGTCGCCACGATTCTCCATGCGGATTGATCAGTGCCTTTCCATTACACTTAGGACAATAAACTACAAAGTGTGTCGAAAGATCTGCCAGGTGCGTCCCCGGGTCAGCAAAGCGGTCATGTTCACTCACAACTCCTCTGTTTTTATAATATTGATTGCTTTCTTCAGGTCTGTTTGATAGGAGACGCTTACAAAACCCAGCGCGCTTTCTTCGAAACCCGGGACTTCCGTATCCGGTTTGGAAGAGAAGTAAGGGAAATGAAATTTCACGACCATGAGGTCTGTGCTATCCGTTTCGATGCCAACCATCTGATCAGCCTCCAGGTAGAATGTGCCAGGCAGATTCTTCTGAGCCCACGTCAATGCGGCTGCATAAGCCTCCTGTCGGTATGCGGTAGTACGGTCAGACATCGAATTGAAAAGCCAGCCTGTATTGAGTATATCCACCTCCAGACCAGGCTTCCATTCAAAATCATGTGACATGATTTTATGTTGGTCATGATAGGTGCCTCCCCGACTCCAATATCCTCTAGGGATGATGTCTTTAAAATCAGCCTGGAATATGGCAGGTTCCATAAATTCAGTCCAGATGCTGGTCTGTGTATGATCTGGCATGGAATCCATGGTGGCAAGGATTTTTCCCAGATAATCCTTTCGTTTTTCAGCTGTCGGCTCTTCATAGATCAGGATGTAGGCGGCCATGTCAATCACACTCACAGAAATATGTCCAAGCCCTCTGGCCCTTAATGCGCTGAAAAGAGCCCGGGCAGCTTTCACATCCCTACGACTGTCTTCAAGTGATGTCTTTATTTCGTCTATCGTAATACCCAGCCCCGGTTGTTTATACCAGGTAACGATGATCTGCACTGCCGGATCCTGTATGTCCGCGACGATGGATGACTTCTTATTGTCAAACAGGCTTATTGGATTCAAATCAACGACATTTGATTCTACAGTAAGTTGTCCGGGAAAGTTTGTCTCCAGCCATGTGGTGAGATCATTTTTCTTTTCCTTTTTCTGGAAGCAGCCAAACAGGGATATCAGCAAAGTTGCCATGATCAGTTTTTGGGTTAGTGGTTGTGGTAGGTGCACTTCAGCGGATGATTGAGGTAAATGTAAAATAAATTTGAAGGCCCAAAAATATCAGAAGCAAAAGTTAAGGCGTGTTAAATATTGTGAAATGGACATGAGCGCCATGGTTTGAAAGCCGTGGCAATTTAATTCCTGGCTTGGAAGCCATGTATTCGCTCATGCACACTATGCGCTTTGCCTTTGCTCCGTTTTGCCCCTAAATCCTACTTCGACTCCGCTCAGCACACCGCCTAAAGGGGACTTGTTAGAGATAATCATCGAATCCTATTAGCTTCTTTAGCCCCTGTTGCCTCTTTAGCCCCTTCAGCCTTTTCAGCCCTTGCCCTTTGCTACTCTCTGCTGCCCTATGCCCTCCCGCTTAACGGCTCCGCTGCGTGCGGGATCTACGCTGCGCTTCGATATGCTTCTTTGCCCTCTGCTGCTCTCTGCCTCTTTCGCCTCTTGAGCCCCTTTGGCCTCTTAAGCCTTTCCCTTTTCAAAAATTATATCTAAATTTGTCCTAATATTTCAAACAGACTATGAAAGTAACCGAAGAATTGATCGACCAGATCCTCGAACAAGGAGAAAACGGATCCCTGGATCCATCGCCATACATGGAAAGCCTCAAATACCTCCTCCTGGAGGATGAAGAGGTCGAAATGACCGAAGAAGACCATGCCTACATGATCTTCCTGGGCACGATCTGTCTCGAAAGCCTCAAGCGCAACGGCCTCTACAAGGAGATCGATGATGAAGAGGTACTTTTTGACATGGAGGATGCCAACTGGGAGGCCTTTGAGAAAACGGATGGCGATCTCGATGACTTCTTTGATGCCATCGCTGCTGATTTTCCGGAAAGGGACCTGCTTGATTTCCTCGCCTTCTCTATCCTGCCTACGGATGACGAAGAGGATGATGACCAGCCGGTATTGAGTTCCGAAGACGCACAGATCCTCGGATTTGTGAGACTGAAGGCAATGCTGGATACGGTGTTGTTGCCTGCGGTCTAAGTTGAGTGATTCAAAGGGGTAATTCCCTAATGATAAGATTATAGAAATTCCTTTTTCCATACCGGAGAGAGGAATTTTCTTTTAGAGGAAAGTACTCCAGGGTCCTCTCCTTGCCTTTTCTAGAAATCACCCCCAAACCCCTTTCTTACAAAATGTTTTTTCGTACGAATGTGATATTTCAAAAGAGAGGGGCGTTGACTTGAGGGAGAATCTGCAATACGCACAGCTCAAAAAAAAATGTCTGAATCACGGATTAATCGGATTTAAGGATTACACGGATCATCATCCAACAGCTATATCATTAGAAACAGTAATCCGTGAAATCAGTGCAATCGGTGTCAATCCGTGATTCAGACAAAGGAGGCATTGTTCATACACAAGCAATGGAGTAGTTGCAATCGCTGTGAATATTACTCCCCTCTCTTCAGACAATCATTTTCGTACGAAATTTCTCATCGCAAAAAGAGAGGGGAAGGGGGTGAGTTCAACAAAGAACATTAAGCGTGGAAGGTTCAAGGCGAGCAAGTGTAAAAGTTACTAACTGACGTCGCAGACGTCTTAACATAATGATTCAAATGACCATGTCTGAAGATCCCGCACGGCGTCCGTACGGACGCCGAACATTATTTTTTTAAAAATAATGAATAGGAAGCCGAACAGGATTTAAAAATATTCCAACTGGGTCCCCTTTCAGGGGATTTAGGGGTAAAACGGGAACTTGGGATTTAGGGGTAAAACGGTGCTTTGGATTTAGGGTAAAACGGACCACATCACCCCCTCCATTATTTTCGCCACTCCCTTTACATTTTCTTTACAAACCTATTTTTTCGTATATTAGGTGTCCACACGTCAGAGATTCCCACTAATAATGCTGTGCAATTTATGCTGACCGAACCATCTTCGATCAGCGTCTACATATTCCACATACTGTACTATAGATCCCCTGAGGATCACGACTCCTTTTCTTTACCTCCTAAAAGGTAATAACATGAAATGCTTACCCTTCTCCTTATCAAAAAGAGCATTGACCATAATGCTCATTTCAATTCTGCCTACTGCCAGTTCGTTTGCCCAGGATTTCCAACGGCTCTATGGCACCAGCCTGGACAATACCTTTACCAAAGTCATCCAAAGCGGTACTAATTATTATGTCCTCGGACAGGACCAACCTTCCAGTGGGTCTTTGTCGCATGCAACGGTCACGCGACTTGATGCCAACGGCATTCACCAATGGACCCTGAGCCTCAATATTCCATCCGTATGGAATGATGCAGTATTGACACCTTCAGGTGACCTACTGGTGATAGGCTCCACATTGCCTGGCGATGCAACTAATAAGAGCATCATGGGCCTGGTCACCATAACAGGGGGTGGAAACTTCACCTGGCTGCGCACCTATGATGTCCCAGGCAGGGAAGGCCTGTCGCGAATCATCAGAAATCCCAATCCTCAAAATGCATCCTTCCCATACTATGTCATCGGATCACAGTTTGATGCCAATGGCCCTGCCACATGGGACGATATCATACTCATGAATATCGATGCAGCCGGGACATTCAACTGGAAGAAAAGATATACCAGTGTCGATGATGACGAATTTGGCCGCGACCTGGAAGTGCTTCCCAATGGGGACATGATCATCTCCGGAAACCGCGGAAGCCAGGGCGTCATCTATCTTATGGACAATGCAGGTACGCTGATCAATGGGATAACACCTTCGGGATTTTCATTTACGTACGCAGATGTGGCGCAGTCAACCGGAGGTGGTTTCTATGCTGTCGGAAATACCTTTCCATCCATTACCCCTTACCTGATGAAGTATGACAATAATCTACTCACGGTCTGGGATGCGACCATTTCAGGACTGACCTCGATCAGCCAGGTATGGGAAGAATCTTCAGGCAAGATATATGTGGTGGGCCGTGGTGTATTTCATGGATTGAGCCGCGCCGTGATATTGCGATTTACAGAAGTAGCCAATGCCCCTTCCCTCGATTGGGTCAAATATCTGGATAAGAGCGAAACTTCCTATACAGGTGGATCAACCACCTATCTGTCTTCAGGCAATGTTGCTTTTGTGGATGGCAGGACACCATCTACAGGAGGCTTTGGACAGGTTTGCGCATTTATGTCGGTCAGTGATGCAGAGCTGCTCTCCTGCATGACAGGTGAAGATTTTACAGACGCATTATCCCTGTCTATCCTTTATGATGGCCCCGCACTGCCGGCAATTGAGTTTTTTGATTTCCCGACAGGCACAGATATCGTAAGCGCTGCACTCAACTGGCAACAGGAGGAAGTTTGCAGTGGTGATCCATGTAATGCTGACTTTATTATTACTCCTTTGGGCTCATGCGGACATTACCAGGTGACCAATACCAGCACAGGCGTGCCACCTTTGACTTACTTGTGGTGTAATGGTTCGACCTCCCAAGACCTTGATGTCATGCTTCCTTGCGGCCCCCAGATCTTTTGCCTGACCATCACAGATGCGACCGGTTGCACATCAAGTCATACTGAGACAATAACTGTGACAGACAATGTTCCTCCAATTGCAAGGTGTGCACTTCCCTTTGGTGTTGTCCTTGATAGCAATTGCACCTATACGCTAACTCCTGGCCAGATTGACGGCGGCTCTACGGACAACTGCCAGATCCAGTCCTTAAGTATTAGTCCCGCAGTAATTACAGGATGCGGTGTTTTCCCGGTCACCCTGACGGTTACAGACTGGTGTGGGAATACAAGCACCTGTACTACAGATGTCCAGGCTATTGAAGATGTCCCACCTGTGATTGTATGTCCACAAAACGTAACTGTCACCGCCACATCTCCACCGCCTTGTTCGATGGTGGTCAATGGACTCTCATGGCTCTCTGCCACAGACAACTGCGGCACTCCCTTTGTAGATTATGTCGTAACAGGAGCTACTTCAAATTTTGGGCAAAATGATGCCAGCGGTTTGACATACAATCAAGGTGTTTCCACGGTCACCTATACCGCCACTGATGATTGCGGGAATACATCGTCTTGTTCATTTACCGTTACGGTTTTGTGTGGAAATCCAGGTTCCATATTTAAGTGCGGCATGGCTGTCGTCACCTGCTTCTCAGGATATCTTCCAAATAGCTTCACGTTAGCACAACCCAATGGACCGGTACTTGCACTGGTCGATATCCGCAATCATGCCACCGCCCCATTAGGGATCAACTGGTATGCGCTCTCTTCTTCTCCTACAGGTGTCGTTCACCTGCCCAACTGGGAGTCAAAGGATATGGGACAGATCTTCGGCGTCACGATAGATGATAATTACAATGTATTCACTTCATCTACGACCATGTATGGCAGGTATCTCCCTACCACACTGACCAATGTGGTTTTTGGAAATGTCTATAAGATAGATGCCGCAACAGGTGCACCCAGTGTTTTTGCTACACTGCCACAAAATTTGTCAAAGCCTGCAGGCCTGGGGGATGTTTGGTTTGATGACCAAAGCAGCATCAAGCAGATCTATGTTTCCAATTTCTTTGATGGCCTGATTTATCGCTATGATATGAGTAAAAACCTTCTGGGTACCTATGATTTTCCAGGCGCAACTTTTGGAACTCCAACAACAGGTTTTGTTCCGCTGGGTGAGCGTGTTTGGGCTGTCGCTACGTACAATGGCAGGCTTTATTTTTCGGTTTGGAACGAAGACAGGAGCAGGCCATTGCCAACATTGTATAACCAGATATGGTCGGTCAAATTGGATGTTTCAGGTACTCCACTTACAGGTACAGAAGTGCTGGAAAAAAACCTGCCGAACCTTGTTACCATTACATCCACTGGACTTGTGACCAATGATTACAGCAGTCCGGTATCTGATATAAGCTTTTCAGAAAACGGCACCATGTTGATTGCAGAACGCTCGATGTCCAATGACTTTGGAAATGCGGCAGTCAATCCCGGCCTGCAGGCCCATGAATCACGAATATTTGAACTTTCAGGACCCGCATGGTCTGTCGAAAAAATATTCTATGTGGGCAATACGAATTCACTTGAAAATTCAGCAGGGGGCATTGACTATGGGTATGAAAGTTTTGATCCGGCCGTTTCCCCAGTTCCTTTGCTCTGTGATAGTATAGTGTGGGGTACAGGAGATGCACTGAGATATAATGGCTTCAACGTTATTCCTGATGCCTCGCAACCATTAGGATGCAGTGGCGGCATCAATGATAAGGTATATGGCCTCGCCGGAATACCGCAAAGTGGTAATTCAGACCTCCCAGTCCCGGCCAATACGTATGTAAAAAGTTCCAGCATTTATATTGACTTAGATAATCAGATCTGCAATGCGGATAAAGCTCAGATCGGTGATGTGGATGTTTTCAAAAACTGCATTTCATGCCCTGCAGCCCCGCAGATCTCATGCGATTCGCTGATGGTCATGGCTGAAGCAGTGTCTTCGCCCGACGACACATTGTGCTGTTACTCCATCGATTTCAAAAATCTTGAAGGAAACATTTCACAGATCTGTGCAAACCTGACCACACCAGGATGGGTCTTCAATACCGGTTCACTTCAGTTGGCCGGAGGATATACATGGAATAGCATTGGCGCAAACCAACTTTGCATCGGCCATCCCGGAGGCATTCCAACGGGCAATTTGCAGGACATCCTTACTTTTTGCCTTGCTGAAACAACCCCAAATGCGCCTCCTGTGCAACAAATTATTTTCAATTGGTATATACCTGGTGCTGTGGCCTGTGCTGACACTATATCGACATCTTGTGTTCCACCGATCAATAAAGATACCTGCCTCATTATTTCAAATTTGCATGCCGAGTGCCTTGGAGAGAATGACCTGGAATATTGCGTTACATTCAACGTAACCAATACAAACAATACGCCAGCTTTTGGATTTATACTGGGCAGTTTACCTACCGGTCTCGCCTATGACGATTGTGGATGTGGTGGATCTCCCTATGGTAACGGTGGATATTTATTTAGCGGTTTCCCCGTTATTCCGGCCAATGCCACACAATCCTTTTGTGTCAAGATCATCTCAACATTCCCTATCCTCACACCAACCAATGTTTGTTTTAACGCCTCGCTGGAGTTTGGAGCGGACTGTTGCTCCTCAACAGAAGATTGGTGTGTGGAGCTGAAACCTTGCTGCGATCCTTGCGAATCCACTTCTGTGGTGGTGCATGATCTTGACAGTTGTTGTTACGCGCTTGATTTTCATTATGATTGTGATTTCGGCTTTTTCACGCATATTGATATTGATATTCTCACACCCGGCGTTTCTTTTGGTTCGCATGCAAACGATCCAACATGGAGTGTCTGCACTACGCCGACCTTGGACCATGTTTGTATCATGCCGTTCACAGGGACCATTCAGTCAGGGACGTACAACAATCTGTTTAGTTTCTGTTTGACAGATATCAACTCACCATCCGAAATTCCGCAGCAGGTTCAAATTACGTATTGGACCACTGGTAGTAACGGTTTAGATAGCATGGCATGTGACACCATCCTGGAATTTAACTGCGATTACCAATCCGACACTTGTGTCTTTGTCACCAATGAACAAATTGAATGTATTCCGGACAGTATGAAGTATGCCATTACCGTCACCGTCCAGAATCTATCCTCACCTAATTTTACAGCTTATAATCTAGGAATCCTTGGTCCAGGAATTACCCCTAATCCAATACCACTCGTGCCTCCATTACCTAATGATGGGACTACCCGAACAGTTACGTTCTGTTACACACCCAATCCATGGCCGGATGCAGATGGCAAACTGATCCTTTTATACCGACTCAAGTCTCTAGCAGGCGATACCTGTTGCAATGGCAATCAGTCATTTATCGATACGGTGATGCTACCTCCTTGCTGCAATACGAACAGGATCAGTCTTAGTTCAGGATGGAATAATCAGAATTCAACCCTTTTACCTGCAGGAGGAACTGATTTGGATGCTGCCACAGACCTCGATTGGATTGTAATCACTGATCCGATAAATCCACCTCCGCCTGGTGGTCGACCCGCTGATGTAGTTTTACCTTTTGGCGGTTGGGCTTTACCCTTTGCAGGAAGCCAATGGTTGTCAGCATCACCCATTTTGTATGAAAACCAGATTATAACTATTCCGACTGATTTCAGGTATGAGATTAACTTTGATCTTCCTACGAGTTTCTCCAATCCGCACCTCTCCTTACAACTTCGTGCCGATGAATTAATTCGAACAGTATCCCTGAATAATCATGTGATTTACCAGTATGTTCCACCTCATATCAATGGAGGTTTTGTTGGGCCACCATTAATACTAGCCAATAGTACCGCTGCATTTTTTAATCCGTTGCAAAACAAACTTTCAATTGATTACAGCGATCTGTCTGGTACAGTGACAGGAATCAACATAGCTGGAAGCGTATCTTTTTGCAATGACACGTGTTATTGCGGCACCTTCTCCGATATGGCCATTCGCTTCGAACGCGGTCCTGGTCAACCATTGGTGTGCGGAGGCCCTCCTGTACTTATTGATTGCCCGCCACCCGGCTATAGTTATACGATCACCGGCAAGTTTGAATGCCAGGGCAATGCCTGCCCGACGAATACGCCTTTTGAATCACAATTGCAATTGCCGGATGGTACTATCATCAACTATACCGGGCAGTCGGCTTCTCCATACTTCGGCCTCCCCATTTCCAATCTGGATCTGCAACAGGCAGGAATTTATACAGTCACCTTCACCGGACATTGCGGCACTCAGGAATGCAAATGTTTGATCAGGTTCCAGATTGATACTCCATGCATTGATGTCTGTCCATGTACCCAGGCAGATATTCAAGCCTTTGGTGCTGCGGTCAATCAGGGCTTTGCACAAGTCCTCTATTCCAAGTCCTGCAAAGCATGCTTTACACCTATCGCATTGGGTCCATGCGAGACTGTGGAATGGTACATTGGCAGCACAGGTGGAACACCAATTGGAGCAAGTTCGGGAAGCAATACATTTTGTTACCTCTTTCCTGGATCAGGCACCTACACCGTCATCATGGTCGTCACCAGGAAGAAGGATGATGGCACCAATTGCGAGACGTTTGTGAAATCCCAAACGGTCAACATCACTTGCCTGAATGCACCGGTGTGCGCAAATTCAGTGTTTGATAATCCTTCCTTCAGCGAAGGGGCAATAGCAGGTGGCTTGAATTCAGGTGGTCACTCTGATGGATGGAAAGCAAATTCCGGTAATCCTAAATTGAAGGAAGACCAGATCGCAAGTGAAGATGGATGGACTATGTTGCTGTCGGGCAATCTTGACACAGCGGATATCCTGACCACTGTTGAACCGGTCTGCCTCAACAAAGTGGAGGGCATGATCTTAGTCCGCATTGCTGTCAATGACTCTGCTCCCGGCGGCATATTTATTGCCAAGGCAGGGAAGGAAAAACCTGAACAGAAAATGAAGCTGGCTTTCTCCCGGTCAGCTGTAAGGTTAAATGAATGCGATGAGAATGATTGTTTTCCATTGGCAGCTATTTCTTTTGCTGTTCCGGATACAGGAGAATGGCTGGACGTATTGATACCCTATGACCTGAGTCAGTGGGATGCTGTTGATCCATGCGGGGGCGTACTTGTATGGCCTGGAATATATATGACAAACGCACTGAGCAGCGATCAGGGAGGAGAGGACACATACTCAAACATCCAATTGGATAATCTATGTATCAATGGGAATATTGTAGCTGTAGGAGAACCTTTACCAGATCATGGTATCCGTATCTATCCTAATCCAAATGACGGAGCTTTTTTAGTGGAGTTGTCTAAACCAGCTAAGCAGGGAATGTCTCTGCGTGTTGTGCGGTTGACAGGAGAAATTCTCTTGACTTCGAAAGCCACCATAGGTGCAGCAATACAAAATGTAGAAGCGATGTATCTCCCGCAGGGAATGTATTTTATGCAGGTGGTTTCGGATGGAAGAGTACTTTCGGTTGATAAATTTGTAAAACACTAATCCAAGCTAGTCAATCCAGGTATGCATACTGCAAGGCAAATCATAATTGATGCTCAGCATTTAAGCCAGGGTACGTAGATTAAAAAACTTCTGTCAGAAAATGATCAGGTAAAGGTGTTGAAGTTTGTGAAAGTGTAACTTCAAATTTACATGTTGGTCCCTGAGCTTGTCGAAGGGAAGAAAAATGACTTATCTCTCTACACCGCCGCACTCTTCGCGAGCGAAGAAGTGGCGGTGTAGAGGGTCTTCGTTTTGTACCCTTCGGCAAGCTCAGGGACCGAAAATGAAATCTTCGCTTTGTACCTTTCAGCAAGTTCAGGGACCCGTTCACTCCTCACTCTTCATTTTTCACTCTTCACTTCTAACCTCTGCCTGTCTCTTGATACTCTCCTGATGCACCGCTGATAAGTAATTACTGATAAAGCCCTCACTCAATCCCTGTTCCCTGCCCAGTTCTTTTGCTTTTTCAAGGATTTCATTCCAGCGCCTGACCTGGAGGACAGATACCTTGTTGTGTTTTTTCTGGCGGCCGATTTCTTCGCTCAGCCGCATGCGTCGGGCGAGGAGGTTGAGTACTTCAAAATCGATTTCATCAATCTGGTGGCGAATGGAATCAATGTATTCTATGAAATCACTGTCATCTGTCATCTCGCGCTTGAAGTCGAGCTTGTCGATCAGCAATTTGTAGGTAGCAGGAGTGATCTGCTGCATGGCATCACTCAGTGCATTGTCCGGATCGCAATGCGTCTCAGTCATCAGGCCATCATAGTTCAGGTCTAAGGCATACTGAGCCACGTTGAGCAATTCAGTGCGATTGCCACAGATATGGCTGTTGTCACAAAACAGAGGGACATCCGGCATGCGTGTCCGCAGCGCAATGGGAATCTCCCAATACGGTTCATTCCTGAACATCGTCTTGGCATAGCTTGAAAATCCTCGATGGATAGCAGCAATTTGACTGATACCAGAAGCTCTTATCCGTTCGATGGCGCCGATCCACAATTCAAGGTCAGGATTAGTTGGATTCTTGACCATCACCGGGATATCAACACCCTTTAAGGCATCCGCTATCTCCTGTACTGAAAACGGATTGGCAGATGACCTGGCCCCGATCCATAGTACATCGATGTCAAAGGCCAGTGCTTTTTCAACTTGCTTGGCATTGGCCACTTCTATGGTGGTCCTTAGGCCGGTTTCTTCTTTCACTCTTTTCAGCCAGGGTAAGGCAACAGAGCCCCTGCCTTCAAATACTCCGGGCCGTGTGCGTGGCTTCCATATCCCTGCGCGAAATAAATCAACACCCGCATCCTCAAGATCCCTGGCGATGGTCATCACCTGCTCTTCAGACTCCGCACTGCATGGACCGGCAATCAGGAATGGCCTGTTGTCCTTTTTCAGGAACATGGTGGAAGGGGATGCTTCTATCTGGTTGAGGATCATTCGGTAGTTAATGTTACTTGCTTGCTGTGGCGAAGGTATAAACAGTTGTGCTGATTTTCAGTTCATCCCGTTTTTGTGAGTTGTGAGTTGTCAGTTGTGAGTTGTCAGTTGTGAATGTTGGTTTTACGTGCCGTCCGAAGACGGCTTGGCACAGGAAATTGCCTTGATTTTGATCCGAAGATATTGCAGCGGAGTCAGAGGCTTCGCCGAACGATCCTTTTTTTTCAAAAGATCGCGTTTGACTCACAACTCACAATTCACAACTCACAATTAGGATTTCCCCGGAACGGGCTGAGCACTCACTCCCGGTGACCGCTGCAGAAACTCCTCATACAACAGTGTCTGCCTCGATTCCATCGGTATATTCCAGCCTTCGATAAACAAATGCTTGATGGCTGTAGCTGGCTCAAAGGGATCACCTGTGGAAACAAACAGGTTTGCTCTTTTGCCAACTTCGATAGAACCAACCTTGTCAGCCACACCAAAGATTTCTGCAGGTATAATGGTCACCGCCCTGAGTGCCTCATCGCGTCCCATCCCATAGGCTGCAGCAAAGCCTGCATTGAATGGAAGGTTGCGTACATTTTCAGCTTCACCAGTACGAAGCGCAACTTTGACACCAGCCTTTTGCATCAGGCCCGCATTCTTATACGCCTGGTCATAGTGATCAGTATCCCTGGTGGGCATCGCCAATACAGGACCAGTGATCACCGGTATTCCGGCAAGTGCAATGGAATCTGCAACGCGCCAACCCTCAGCAACACCTGTCAGCACCGCTTTAATCTTTTGCTTTTTAATCCATCGCAGGGCAGCCAGGATATCATCTTCTTTATTGACTTCGATAAAGGCAGTCATTTCTCCTTTCAGCACAGGCACCAATGCAGCCAGTTCTGGATTGTAATCTGCTTGTCCGGCAGTGGCAGAATCAATAGCTGCATAGGTGCGCACCCGATCCCAGGTATCATTTAGTTTTTTTACGGCTTTGTCGCCATCTTTTTTTACCTCTTCTTCTGATCTTTTGTCATACCTGCCTCTCTTGCCTGATGATGGAAAATTGATCGTCATAGCCTTGAATCCACCATACATCTGCTCCGGTGTATATCCCTGCAGGTTGATTAATGCTGCAGTGCCAGGAAACAATCCACCGGAAGGAGAGGTGATTACAGAAGTCACCCCACTCACGCGAGTCACCGGAATCAATACACTGTTTGGATTCACGGCTGTGAGGGCATCCATTTCAGGCGTCAATTCACCGATCTCATCATAGTCCTGTGTCACAGATATTGATTCTATCTCCTGCAACCCAAGTCTCGTCCCTCCATCGATCATGCCCGGATAGATCGTCATGTCTTTGCAATCAATCACCTGTGCATCTGCCGGTACTGGCACACCAGGGCCTACAGCTTCGATGATCCCATTGCGGATGATCACCGTTGCATTTTCAAGTCGTCCTTTGGTCACCGTTTCGACTGCGGCATTGGTCAGCGCAAAGGTGCCATAGGTGGATTTTTCAACCTGTTGGGCTTGAAGCCCCAAAACTGTGGTGAGCAGTATGAAACAGCTTGTAGCGAATATATTTTTTTTCATAACCGGTAGAGATCAATGACGATGTGAAAACATAAATTCAGTATCCCGCATACAGCCATCCACATCCTCCTGTCCGTAATATGTTGGTGTAGCTTCTTCGGGGTCAATTTCAAGGCGCATATCAGCAGGATCATGAGCCAGGTCAAAACGGACGATGCCATCCACAATGGTCAGTTGCGGAATGGCGTAGATCGACAATGGATGCGCTGAGAAAATAGCGAGATCAGCGTCCTTGCCTATTTCAATAGAGCCGACTTTTGTATCAATACCCAGTTGACGCGCAGGATTGATGGTGATCAATGCCAATGCCTCATCATCAGACAGATTACCATACCGCTGGGTTTTCGCCGCTTCATGGAAAAGATGCCGGATGAGTTCGCCACTATCACTATTGATGGAGGTGACGACACCATTCCTGGTCAGTATCGCAGCATTGTAGGCTGTAGAATAGTACACTTCAAACTTATAAGCCCACCAATCCGAAAATACAGAAGCCATAGCGCCAAAAGCCGCGAGTTCGGGAGCTACTTTAAAGCCCTCATTGACATGCTGGAAAGTGATACGCCTGACACCATAGTCATTGAGCACACGCATCAGCATGAGGATTTCATCTGCCCTGTAGGAATGACACTGGATGATTATCTTTCCGTCGAGGATATCAGCCATGGTCTGGTACCTTTCATTGTATAATGGAGGAGCGGTATCAGGGTTTTTCTTCTTGTCCGCTTCATAGGTGGCCCACTTCTCTTTATAGTCAAGCCCTTTTTCAAAAGCATCGCGGATCACGTGCTCTACACCCATACGGGTCCGTGGTTGTACACCTCTGCCTTCACCATGTACGCGAATAGGATTTTCTCCCAATGCAAATTTGATGGTCCTGGCAGCTCCTTCAAATTTGTACGCTGAAGGATCCAGCACTCCATAGCGATGCTTGATGGTCTGGCACTGGCCACCGATCGCATTGGCAGAGCCGTGCATAGCGTGGGAAGTAGTCACTCCACCGGCAAGGGCACGATAGATAGAAAGGTCAAACGGATCGATGGCATCACCCACCTTCACTTCCGGCGTGATTGGATTTGTCGCCTCATTGACCGCATCAATCGCGATATGCGAATGGGCATCAATGATGCCAGGCATCACAAACTGACCGGTGGCATCGATTTCCTTGATACCGGCAGGTGCTTTCAGTTGCTTGCCGATACCGGTTATTTTTCCTTTCTGGACAAGGATATCAGTTTTGTCGAGTGATCCTTTAGCGACGGTCAGCACTGTGCCATTCCGGATGATAAGATCCCCCACAGGAGCCTGCGCCTTTAAGAAGAAGGTACTCAATAGAAAGAGTAGACAAAGTGTATGTTTCATATCGTAGTATGCAGGGGTGATTAATTTGGTTTAGAGGTGCGATTACCTGTGATTGGAAATGTACCGAAATCACCGACACTGACTGTGCCATCAAACGTCTCGCCTTTGAGTGTAAGATCAAATTCGAGCTGGATCATCTGTCCGCCCATATCAAAATCAAAGGTGAATGAAACTGAAGTGCCGTCGATGACAATGTCTGACAACTGATCATTTCCTGATGCATTGTCTTCACTGGTCATGGTACCCGTTATGTCGCCACCATCATTTGAAAACTCAAAGGTGCCTTCCCTTTTTTGATCCGGCACTTCGATGGCATAGGCCCATTTTCCTTCGAGTAAGCCAGCAGCAGGTTCTTCACTTTTTCCTTTACTTTTATCTTTTTTCTTCTCTTTGATTTCGTATTCGTACAGATTGCCTTCCACGATCATGTATTTGATAGCGGCATCCTTTTCAAACATTGGCTTGGTAGACACGATCACATTGGCCATCTTTCCAGCTTCCACCGTGCCACAGTATTTTTCGATGCCTAGCAATTTAGCCGGTTGCGTCGTCAATGCGCTCAGCGCTTTTTCTGCTGACAGTCCGTGTTCAATCATCGTGGAGATGTTTTTTGAAAAATCTCCTGTCTTGACACTCATCGTGCCAAATGAAAATGCAACACCATCTTTAGCCAACATTCCTGCCTGGTCTTGATGGGCTTTAAGGCTTTCAGCGCGTTTCTTTTCAAAAGCCTCCTTTTCAGGATCGGTTTTCACGGTATCAACTTTTGCCTCTTGAGCCTCTTTTGCCTCTTGTGCCCCTTGAGCCTCTTTCGCCCCTTCAGCTATTATCGTATCTTTTACTGCCTTCGGACCAGGTTGTCCGGGACCATCTTGCCCAGGTCCTTCAGGACCTTTAGCCTCTTTCGCCTTTTTCTCACTCTTGTCTTCAGGCAAATCAAGCGACAACACCAATGGTATGCCCCCCGATTTAAATTTATCTTCCATATACCATGCTTCCTCTGCATCGGTGATCACCATCTTCATGCCCAGGTCGGACTGCATTGTGAGAGCACGGCTGATGTCTTTCATTTTTGGTGCCCTAAACCATAGGCTCATTTCTTTTTTCACGACAGGCATCAGGGCCTGGTGCGCCTGGTTATAAATAGGCCGGGATACAAGTGTTGCATTGTTGTAGGAAGCCTCATGAGCTACTGCCTGTGAGGCATTGTTGTAGAGTTCTCTCCATTTGGCCATCACCCCGATGACTGTCTGTGGATAGCCTCCACCGGCACCGGTCCATTGACTGTACATGGAGACATCTTCTTTCCACAACATCTGGTCTGCATTTTTTCCGGAGAGGACTATGATTGAACCCATGCCTGGAATCATCTTGCCTTTTGGAACAACATGTGAAATCGCAAAGCCCTGGGCTCTCCAGTCAGCGATTGATTTTTCACTAGGATCAAATGTTGACCGTACACGCTTGAATGGAGTGATTCCTGCATCTTCAAGCGGCAGGTTACCTTCAGCATCAAAAGCCTGTTTTTGGCCACCCCTGTTGCCCTGACCTTGTTGGCCTCCCTCGCCCTCCGGTTCTTTTATACCCATAGAGGAAAAGGCATCAATAAAGGCAGGGTAGATATAAAAGCTATCGGCTGCAATCCGGTAGGCATCGGCTGGTATTTTGATGTTTGCACCCACCTGGGTGATCAGTCCATCGCGAATGATCACGGTGGATACCATTGGAGCCTTCCCCGGAGTTGCCACAACTTTTGCATTGGTGAGGGCTATACACCCTGTGATCTGCGGCAGATCATCATCGACTGGCTGGGCTAAGAGCAAGGAGCAAGGAGCAAGGGGCAAGGAGAAAAGAAAAACACAAAACAGGAAAAATCTACTCATCTGAAGAGCGTATTGAAATGGTGGAGGCACAATTTAGAAAAAGTATTTATACGGTACAGGGGGATTGGACTTCAACCTTTGGTCGTTTCGACCAAATGATGTATCTTATAGCTAGATCTGGGTAATGTAAGAAAGTAAGACAGTGAGACAGTGAGAAGTGTGTGAATGGAGTGTGCGTGTGTTTTCTCAGCCTCAGCCTTCGCCTCAGCTTTTGGCTGCTTGCTTTTCGGCTTGCCGAAAATTAGCAGGATGAAAACTGATAATTTCTCCTATTTTTGGCCAATTACCTGATCTGTCAACACAAAACTATAACAACATGAATTTTCCTGACGAACTTAAATATACCTCAGAGCACGAATGGGTACGCATCACGGATGAGACTACAGCGGATGGTCGTCCGGTAGCCGTTGTAGGCATTACCGATTTTGCGCAGAGCGAATTGGGTGAATTGGTTTACATCGAAGTAGATACCATTGGCGAAACCCTTGCAAAGGATGCCATTTTTGGTACTGTGGAAGCCGTCAAGACAACTTCTGACCTCTTTATGCCTTTGAGCGGTGAAGTCCTGGAATTCAATGCCGCCATCTCCGAATCAGGAGGCGACGATCCGGGCCTGATCAACAACGACCCATATGGCAAAGGCTGGATCATCAAGGTGGCCCTGACTGACCTCGGCGAAGTGGATATGCTGCTAGGTGCTATGGCTTACAAGGAATTAGTAGGCGCGTAGGGTTGGTCGTTTCGACTACGCTCAACGACCAAAGAATCTGCTTAGGTTTTTTCCATTAGATATCTATAAGGATATTCTATGGTCATTTCGACTACGCTCAATGACCAGGGGTTCTTTCTATTTATTTGATAAGGCTGATTAAGGGCAGTATCTGTGGAAAACCCTAATGAGTCCGCGTTAAACAGGCATGCCCTGTACCCACACATCTCACTCTCCACACCTCTTACTTTCTCACTGTCTTACCTTCTCACACAGCTCACTGTCTTACTTTCTCACAGTCTTACACTCTGACTATCTTACACAGATGTCTTCTCCTTCTGTTAGTCCTTTCCTTCGCTGGCTTCCTGTCTTTCTCTGGGGGCTGGTAATCCTTGTCCTGTCCCTCATGCCTGGCGGGCCGGGAAATATGATTCTATTTGGGATTCCTCATTTCGACAAAATCGGCCATTTCGGGATGTATGCCGTGTGGACGTTCTTGTTTTTCAGGGCACTTTCGGGCAACCAGGGGATGACCTCTTCAAGGGTATTTTGGATATCTGTACTGACTGGCGCGCTGACTGGAGTCGTGCTGGAATTTGGACAGCTCTACATGCACCAGGGCCGGAGTTTTGAGGTTGCGGATATGGTAGCAAATGCATTAGGCGCCGGAGTAGGGGCTGGTTTTGCCTGTTTTTTTAGAAAAAAGGAGTAGAAGGAGAACTTTCCTTTGAATAATTACGTATATTTATTTTATAAATCATACGTATGACCACCAAATTGACACTTTCTCTTGACAAGGAAGTTATAGTCCAATCCAAGCGTTATGCTGCATCCCAAAACAGGAGTTTGTCAGAACTCATCGAGTCTTATCTCAGGACAATCGCTGTTCCTTCCGGGAAAGCAATAGAAATCACAAGCAAAGTCAGATCACTACGAGGCTCATATAAGGCGCCTGATGATTTTGATTACAAAAAAGTGCTTCAGGAAGAAATCAGCCGGAAGCATGGATGATGTTTTCTTAGATACGGATGTCCTCCTGGACTTCTTATTGGATCGTGAATCCTTTTCAGAAGCCTCTGTTTATATACTAACCCTTGGGGATATGGGTAAAATCAAGTTGTACAGTTCCGGCCTTGTTTTTTCAAATTGCTATTATATCCTCCGGAAATTGTCCGCTCACACTAAGGTGATGGATACCCTTCAATCTTTAGGTTCCTTTATTGACTTTGTGCCAATCGATCATCAGGTAGTAATGGATGCATTACATTCTCCATTTAAGGACTTCGAAGATGCGTTGCAAAATGCTTCAGCCACATCTGCCGGCATCAGATTCTTAATCACGCGAAATACTAAAGACTACAAGAAAAGTGATCTGGCTGTAATGACACCTGAGGAATATCTCGCCGCAAATATGCATTTGGTCAGTCGATAGGGAAATTTATTTTTTCTCTTTC
>WBZX01000468.1_pt1 | contig 36612 bp, 43 predicted proteins | sample 5204211 | NCBI WGS metagenome assembly WBZX01 (sample SAMN12344362, study PRJNA552823) | activated sludge metagenome | biome: Activated sludge suspended growth; feature: Nitrification reactor; material: Wastewater; isolation source: activated sludge from nitrification reactor of wastewater...
GGCGGCATCAATAATGGCATCAAATGGTGCTGAATGTGGTGGTGATTATCCCCCCCCCCCAGTTTTCAATTTGCAGTGCCGGTACTTTTGGGGATTCTTTTGCAGGTGATTGAGCGCTCCCTTAATGGGTAATCCGAGTTCAATATCCCTGAAATAGAAAATCGAGTGCTGCCGTGATGCGATCCTGCTCATCCGCCAGGGATGTGATAGGGGTTTTAAGGAGGTGTCTTGGAATTGCTGCTATTTTGGGTGTTTCCAGTATGTAATTTTCATTTGCAATCGTAAATACCGGCGTGAGTCGTGTCGGTAGTGCGACATTGGGGAACTGGTTGGTATTACGCATCGGGATTACGACGCAGCTATCCAGCCCATTAAGCAAGTTGCTTTGTACGTCGAGTAGGAGTGGTGTGGTGTTGGCATGCGGGCCGCTATTTCTGAAAACGTCAAAACGCGCCATTAGAATGTTCTCCATGCTTCCAACGGCAGGCCATCAGTTTCAATGGTGGTGTTGTATGCCTTGATGAATTCGGCATGCTCGGTTCGCCATTGCCGTTCTTTCTCCTGGCGGACGTATTCGCGCAAGTAAGCATCGCAGATCTGGGAGACGTTGAGGTTGAGTGTTTTTGCCTCGTCCAGCACTTCGCTGCTCAGGGTGAGATTGGCGGCGCGTTTGGCGGGGCGTGTGCGGGTGGATTGGGTAAGCATGGCGAATTTTGATGCGCATCAATGATGCGCATAGTCTAGCAGCGTTGCGGCTGGTTGTGTCATCGGGTTTAAAAGTCTCCCCATAAAGCTTGCATGGCGGCCAGCGCTGCCAATGCCGCAGTTTCGGTGCGCAAAATGCGTTTGCCGAGCTGGATGCCGGTAAATCCGCAACTTTGGGCGGCGAGTTGCTCCTGCGGTGAGAAGCCGCCCTCGCATCCAATAAGCAGGCAGATGCTGCCTTTGGGTTTTGCTAAGTCATGCAAGGTTTGCGTGGCGGTGGGGGTGAGCATGAGTTTGAGCTCGTGCGTTTCTTTTGTGCCTAGCCATTCCATATAAGGTATCGGCGGCAGCACTTGCGGTACATGGGCGCGGCCGGATTGTTCGCAGGCGGAGATGACGACGTTTTGCCAGTGTTCGCGCCTGCGCTCGATTTTGTCGCCGCTCAGTTTGACCACGCTACGCTCTGCGGCAAGCGGCTGGATGTGGTTGATGCCGAGTTCGACGGCTTTTTGCAGAGTGTAATCCATGCGTTCGCCACTGGAGATGGCTTGGGCTAGGGTGACGGCAATGGGCGACTCATTTTGTACGACGTGTGAAGCGACAATTTTGACGGCAACTTCTGTTTTGTTGATGCGGAGGATTTCGCCGGTGTAGTCGTCGCCGTTTCCATTGAACAGGATCAGGTCGTCGCCAATCTGCATGCGCAGGACGCGCGCTGCGTGATGAGCGGCATTGTCCGGTAGCTGGATGGTGGCGCCTTGGGCGAGATTGGCGTTGCAGTAGAAGCGGTGCATGGTGGTCAAACACAAAATGAATGGTTGAAGGTTATCAGTATTTTAATGCGGCCGTGCAAATGTTGAAATTCAGGTTTCCGGGTGGCAGGTTTGTATATAAAATAGGCACCTTTTTCCGGATATCCATCCCGTGCAGATCGGCCCGTACAAGCTCAAAAACAATCTGATCGTCGCGCCCATGGCTGGCGTGACCGATCGGCCTTTCCGCCAGTTATGCAAAAAAATGGGCGCAGGCATGGCTGTGAGCGAGATGGTGGCATCCAATTCTTTATTGTACGGATCGGAAAAAACCAGGCGTCGCGCCAACCACGAGGGCGAGGTTGAGCCGATTTCGGTGCAGATCGTGGGGGCTGACCCTGCAATGCTGGCTGAGGCAGCACGGCATAATGTGGCGAACGGCGCACAGATTATCGATATTAATATGGGCTGCCCGGCCAAGAAGATTTGCAATGTGATGGCGGGCTCGGCTTTGCTGCGCGACGAGGCGCTGGTCGAGAAGATCCTGACGGCGGTGGTGAAATCCGTGGATGTGCCGGTGACGTTGAAAATCCGGACCGGCTGGGATAAGGCTAACCGCAATGCCGTGCGTATTGCGAAAATCGCCGAGGATAGCGGTATCCAGTCGCTGGCGGTTCATGGCCGGACCCGCGCTTGCGCTTACATGGGCGAGGCGGAGTATGACACCATTGCCGACGTTAAGCAGGCGGTGCGTATCCCGGTGGTGGCGAATGGCGATATCGGCAGCCCCGAGAAAGCCAGGTACGTGCTGGATAAGACCGGGGTGGATGCCGTGATGATTGGTCGTGCGGCGCAAGGCAGGCCATGGATTTTTCGTGAAATCGACCATTACCTGAAAACCGGCGAGCATTTGCCGACGCCAGAAGTGACCGAGATTCGCAGCGTGTTGCTGGCGCATCTGGATGATTTGTACGATTTTTACGGCGAGCATGCCGGGGTGGGCGTCTCGCGCAAGCATATTTCCTGGTATACCAAGGGGCTGGTGGGGTCGGCGAATTTTCGCCATGCCATGAACCAGTTGCCGACAAGAACTGCACAAGTGGATGCGGTGGAGGCTTTTTTTGAAGCCTTGGGCCGCGAGGGGCAACGTTTGAATTACGACGTGGAGGCGCTGGCTGCATGACTCACGAAACCGATCTTTCCGTCTGCGTGCGTCGCGCACTGGACGATTATTTCAAGGATCTCGACGGCGAATCGCCTCGTGCCGTTTACGATATGCTGATTCATTGCGTGGAAAAACCGCTGCTGGAGAGCGTCATGCAGCGCGCGAGCGGCAACCAGAGCAAGGCTGCAGAGATTCTTGGGCTTAACCGTAATACGCTGCGTAAAAAACTGAAACACCACAATATCCAGTAGTCGCGAGTTTTCGGATTCGCGACCCATTTTAATCGCCGCTTCAACTTCAATTCAGATTCTTATTTCATCATGACGATCATTAAACGTGCGCTGATCAGCGTTTCCGACAAGCGAGGCATTCTCGAATTTGCCCGCGCCCTCGACGGTTTTGGCGTAGAGCTGTTGTCCACCGGGGGTACCGCCAAGCTGTTTCGCGATAACCAGATTCCGGTGACGGAGGTCAGCGATTACACAGGTTTTCCCGAAATGCTGGATGGGCGCGTGAAGACGCTGCATCCCAAGGTGCACGGCGGAATTCTTGGCCGTCGGGATTTGCCCGAGCATGTGAGTGCGATGCAGCAGGCCGGGATCCCGAATATCGATATGGTGGTGGTCAATCTCTACCCGTTCCGCGAGACGGTGGCTAACCCGGATTGCCCGCTGGAAGATGCGATCGAGAATATCGATATCGGTGGCCCGACCATGGTCCGTGCGGCTGCCAAGAACCATGCGCATGTGGCGATTGTGACTGATCCGGACGATTATGCCGTGCTGGTGCGCGAGATGACTTCCAGCAGCGGTGCGGTTGGTGCCGAGACACGTTTTGCGCTGGCTAAAAAGGCGTTTTCGCACACAGCAGAATACGACGGCGCGATCAGCAATTACCTGACCGCGCTGGATGCAAGAAACCAGAAGCAGGCATTCCCGGATCGCTACAACGCACAATTCTCCAAGGTGATGGATCTGCGCTATGGCGAGAATCCGCACCAGAGCGCTGCGTTTTATCGCGATGCCACGGTGCCTGCGGGTGCGCTGGCGAGCTTTACCCAGATTCAGGGCAAGGAGCTTTCGTACAACAATATCGGCGATGCCGATGCTGCCTGGGAGTGTGTGAAGACGTTCGATGTGCCTGCGTGCGTGATCGTCAAGCATGCCAATCCCTGCGGCGTGGCTGTCGATGGTACGTTGCTGGGCGCTTATGAGAAATCCTTCAAGACGGACTCGACTTCTGCCTTTGGCGGGATTATCGCGTTTAACGGCGAAGTCGGGCTCGATGTGGTCAACGCCATGAACGAGCGCAAGCATTTTGTCGAAGTGCTGATTGCCCCGGCGTTTTCCGAAGAAGCCAGGGCGGCGCTGGCCACCAAGACCAATCTGCGGGTGCTGATCGTGCCGCTGGGCAACGGGTTGAATACGCTGGAATACAAGCGTGTTGGCGGCGGCCTGCTGGTGCAGACGCCGGATGCAGCCAATGTGATGGCGGCACAGATGCAAGTGGTAACCAAAAAGCAGCCGACACCCGAACAAATGAGCGACCTGCTGTTTGCCTGGCGCGTGGCCAAGTTCGTCAAGTCCAATGCGATCGTATTCTGCGGCAACGGTATGACGCTGGGTGTGGGCGCAGGCCAGATGAGTCGTGTCGACAGCACGCGTATCGCGGCGATCAAGGCGGAGCATGCCGGTTTGTCGTTGCAAGGTTCCGTAGTGGCTTCGGATGCGTTTTTCCCTTTCCGTGACGGTGTGGATGTGCTGGCCGAGGCCGGTGCGACCTGTGTGATTCAGCCTGGCGGCAGTATCCGCGATGAAGAGGTGATTGCCGCTGCGGATGAGCACGGCATTGCTATGCTATTGACTGGCGTGAGGCATTTTAGACATTGATTTAAACCACGGGGGGCACGGGGGACACGGGGCATGCTTATTGCTGCCCTCTGTTCCCCGTGTTCTCCGTGGTCATAAGGGGTTTCAGGCATGAACATTCTGGTGATAGGCAACGGTGGGCGCGAACATGCGCTGGCTTGGAAGTTGGCACAAAGTCCGCGTGTTTCCAAGGTATTCGTCGCGCCGGGTAACGCCGGTACCGCGTTGGAGCCGGGGCTGACCAATGTGGCAATCACGGGCATTCCCGAGTTGGTCAAATTTGCCCGGGACGAGCAGGTGATGTTGACCGTGGTCGGCCCGGAAGCGCCGTTGTCGCAAGGGGTAGTGAACGCATTTGTTGCCGAAGGTCTGAAGATTTTCGGCCCGTCCAAGGCAGCCGCGCAACTTGAAAGCTCCAAGGATTTTGCCAAGGCATTCATGGCGCGCCACGGTATTCCGACTGCAGCTTATGCGACTTTCAGCGATGCGGCTGCGGCGCATGATTATGTGAAGAAGCAAGGCGCGCCCATTGTGATCAAGGCTGATGGCCTTGCGGCGGGCAAAGGCGTTGTCGTGGCGATGAGCGAGGCCGAGGCGCACGATGCCATCGATATGATGCTGGCCGATAACAAGCTGGGTGCGGCCGGTGCGCGCGTGGTGATCGAGGAGTTTCTGGAAGGCGAGGAAGCCAGTTTTATCGTGATGGTGGATGGCGACAACATCCTGCCATTGGCGACCAGCCAGGATCACAAGCGCTTGCTGGATGCCGACCAGGGTCCGAATACCGGCGGCATGGGGGCGTATTCTCCCGCGCCGGTGGTGACGCCGGAAATCCATGCCAGGGCGATGCGCGAAATCATCCGTCCCACCGTGCAAGGCATGGCGAAGGACGGTATCCCCTACACCGGCTTTCTGTATGCCGGGTTGATGATAGACAAGAACGGCAACCCCAGAACGCTGGAATTCAATTGCCGCATGGGCGACCCGGAAACCCAGCCCATTATGTTGCGCCTGAAGAGCGATCTGGTCGATCTGGTGGAGCATGCAGTCAACGGCACCCTGGATCAGGTTGAAGCGCAGTGGGATCGGCGCGTGGCGCTGGGCGTGGTGCTGGCGGCGGCCAATTATCCCGATGTTCCGCGCAAGGGCGATGTGATTACCGGTTTACCGCAAGACTTGCAGGATGCACATGTGTTTCATGCAGGTACTGCGCTGGAAGATGGCAGGCCGGTGACCAGCGGTGGGCGGGTGTTGTGCGTGACCGCACTGGGCGAGAGCATCAGGCATGCGCAGGCGCGTGCTTACGAGGTGGCGTCCGGTATTCATTTCGACGGTTGCCAGATGCGGCGCGATATCGGCTATCGCGCGATTCAGCGCCAGGGGATTTGATGAATGATCGGGGACTGCGCCGGTATATCCAGCGCGGCGGCCTTGTCGCGTACCCGACGGAATCCTGTTACGGACTCGGTTGCGATCCCCGCAACCGAATGGCGGTCAAGCGGCTGCTCCGGTTAAAACGTCGCCCGCAGGCCAAGGGCCTGATCCTCATTGCTGCCCATGCGCGGCAACTGGCACCTTATATCCTTCCCTTGACGCCTGGCCAGCAGGCGCAAGTCGGGGCAACCTGGCCCGGCCCGCATACATGGTTGATACCGGCGTCAAACAACTGCCCTGCATGGCTGACGGGCAAGCACCGAAGCGTTGCCGTACGGGTTACGGCGCATCGGGGTGCGGCGAGACTTTGCCGCAGCGCGGGCATGGCGCTCGTGTCTACCAGCGCCAACCTGAGCGGCGGAAAATCGGTAAAAAACGCGCGCGACTGTTTGCGCTTGTTCGGCCGCCAAGTCAGGGTGTTGCCGGGGAAAATCGGCCGCAGGCGTAAACCTTCGACCATACAGGATCTGCTCAGCGGCCAGGTTCTGCGCTGAATCAACCTGACTCCGCAATCTTCACCATAGCGCAGGCGTCCTCGCCTGCATCAATCCAGACTTCGTTGTGTTCTACGATGCAGGCGAGGACGCCTGCGCTACGGATTGCTGCTTCGGTCTTGTTCAAGAGAGGGCGAAGCAGGTTATCCAGGCTTAGTCGAAAATCACTGTCTTGTTGGAATACAGCAGAATGCGGCTCTCAACGTGCCAGCGCACCGCGCGAGACAGAACGACTTTCTCCAGGTCGCGACCTTTCTGGATCAAATCGTCGAGCTGATTGCGATGTGAAATCCGGGTAATATCCTGCTCGATAATCGGGCCTTCATCCAGAACTTCCGTCACGTAATGGCTGGTTGCGCCAATCAGCTTGACGCCGCGTTCGAATGCCCGATGATAGGGTTTTGCGCCCACGAATGCAGGCAGGAAAGAGTGATGGATGTTGATGATGCGATGCGGATAGCGTTTGACGAATTCGGGGGATAGCACCTGCATGTAGCGCGCCAGTACGACCAGGTCGATATCGTGTTGGTCGAGCAGGGCAAACTGCTTAGCCTCGGCCTCGGCCTTGTTGTCCCGGGTGACCTCGATCACATGGAACGGGATGCCGTGGAAGTCAGCCAGGCGCCTGGTGTCCGGATGGTTGCTGATGATCAGTGGAATGTCGCACTGCAGTTCGCCGCTCTGATGGCGATAAAGCAGATCCACCAGACAATGATCGAATTTCGAGACAAAAATCGCAATACGCTGTTTGCGGCTGGAGAGATTGAGCTGCCACTGCATCTGGAATTTGTCGGCGATGGGGGCGAACGCCTGCTTGAATCCGGCTTGGTCCAGGGCGAAACCGGCCAGGTCCCATTCCACGCGCATCAGGAACAGGTTCTGCTCGGCATCCTGATGCTGGTCTGCGTGCAGGATATTGGCGTCGTGCCGGTACAGGAAATCGGCAATCGCGGCAACCAGCCCTTTGCGGTCAGGGCAGTTGATAAGCAGCGTAGCGGTATTTTTCATCAGGCTCAAACGTATCTCGTTGAAAAGGCGGCCATTATAGCCGCTTCATGCAAAGCGCCGCCAGATTGTGCTATCTTCACGGCATGAAAAACAAGCAATGGCCTTATTTCATTTTCATTTTTCTGCTGCCTCTGCTGCTGATATTCTGGTGGTGGGGAGCCTTTAGTGCGGCAACGATTGATCAGTTGCCGCGTCCGGCGGTGCGCTATGCCTACCTCGTTTCCGAAGGCGAATACAGCAAGGCGGAAGATCGGCAGAATGAGGTGCTGAAACTGCTTGAGCAGCAAGGGATCGTGGCCGGACAGCCGATTACCTTGATCGAGGATGATCCGCGCTCGACCCCCGGCGCCAAGCGGCACGCCCAGGCCGGGATCATGATTTCGCAGGATGCCCCGGCGCTGCAGCCGCCGTTGCTGGATGGCCGGTTGCCCGAGAGGCAGGCGTTGGTGGCCAGCGCGCGCGGCCATCCCTTTATTGTTTACGGCAAGGCCTACGGTGCGCTGATGGATTATCTCAAGGTACATCATCTTGCATTGCGTTTACCCGTCGCGGAGACCACCCATGACAATACCCTCACCATCGAGATGACGCTGTAGAATTGAACTCATGAGCTTTCTCGTCCTGATTGCAGCACTGGTTCTGGCGCACTATCGGCCACTTCCGCCCGCGCTTGACGTGCTGCGCTGGCATGTTTCCTATGCCAGGTTGCTCGATCGAAATCTCAATGATGGGCATGCGCGGCATGGCGTCATTGCATGGGGACTCGGCGTTTTTCTTCCCGCCTTGCTGCTGGGAGCTGTCTACTGGGAGCTCTGGCATATCGCCTTGCCGCTGGCGGCTCCGGTCAGCATGCTGGTACTTTACCTGCTGCTGGATTTTCGTGGTTTTGGGGTAATGGCCGAGGCGATTGCGGCAGATCTTAAAAATAATAACCTGCCCGGAGCCAGGGCAAGGTTATCGCTGGCAACCGGGATGAATGCCGAGCCGTATGGCGTACCCGAGGTATCGCGCGTGGCAATAGAGCATACGCTGGCACGCGCGCATTACGCGCTGTTCGCCCCCGTTTTCTGGTTTATCCTGCTGGGTCCGGCCGGCGCATTGCTGTACCGGCTGGCGCTATCCGCCAAGCAGGCCTGGGCGGGCCCGGAATCCGATTTTACCCGGATTGCGCACCGTGCTTTTTACTGGCTGGACTGGTTGCCGGCACGCGCTACAGCCATCGGTTTCGCCGTTGTCGGCGATTTCGAGGATGCCTTGTTCTGCTGGCGCACACAGGCGGCACAGTGGAAAGATGAGGCCATGGGCATCATGCTGGCCAGCGGCGCAGGCGCACTGGGAGTGCGGCTGGGAGAGCCGCTGCCGATGAGTGACAGCGTGGAATATCGGCCCGAGCTGGGGTTGGGGGATGTGGCTGACGTGGATGATGTGATGAGCACGGTCGGCCTCATCTGGCGTGCCCTGGTGCTGATGCTGGCGTTGATGCTGCTCATGACGTTTGCAAACTGGCTGGGTAGCTAGCGCCTGTCGATGGTCTTGCGCGGTCTGGTTGTAGCCGTCTGAATTTTAGAGATAAAGAATTGTATGGAAATACTACTCGCTAATCCGCGTGGCTTTTGCGCCGGAGTCGATCGTGCCATTATTATCGTCGAGCAGGCGCTTGAGCGTTTTGGCGCGCCGATCTATGTGCGGCATGAGGTCGTGCATAACAAGTTTGTCGTCGATGAGCTCAAGCGCAAAGGGGCTGTTTTTATCGAGGAGCTCGATGAAGCGCCTGCGGGCAGTACGGTGATCTTCAGTGCGCATGGCGTGTCGAAATCGGTGCGGGAGGAGGCTGATAAACGCGGTTTGCGCGTGTTTGATGCGACATGCCCGCTGGTCACCAAGGTGCATGTCGAGGTCTCGAAACTACGCGCGCAGGGCTGTGAGGTCGTGATGATCGGGCACCGCGGCCACCCCGAGGTCGAAGGTACGATGGGCCAGAGTGAAGGCGGGATGTATCTGGTGGAAACGCCGGAAGATGTGGCCGGGCTGGCGGTCAGGGATCCGCATAAACTTGCCTATGTGACGCAGACGACCCTTTCCATGGACGATGCGGCAAGGGTGGTCGAGGCATTGAAGCAGCGTTTCCCGGATATCGTTGCGCCCAAGAGTGACGATATTTGCTATGCCACGCAGAACCGGCAGGATGCAGTCAAATCGCTGGCCGGGCAGTGCGACCTGGTGATCGTGGTGGGTTCGCCCAATAGTTCCAATTCCAATCGGCTGCGTGAGGTTGCGCGCAACCAGGGCATCGAATCGTACATGGTCGATAATGCGACCGAGCTTGATCCGGCATGGTTTGCGGGTAAAACAAGGATTGGCGTGACGGCAGGTGCCTCGGCGCCCGATGTTCTGGTGCAGGATGTGGTGACGCGCCTGGAGTCATTTGGCGTCAAGCAGGTTGTGGAGTTGCCGGGAGTCGCCGAAAAAGTCGTGTTTTCCCTGCCCAGAAATCTTACTGCCGCATGAACCGGAAAACAGTAACGCTGGCATTGACGGGCGCCTCCGGCATGGGGTACGCCATGCGCCTGCTGGAAACCCTGCTGGCAGGCGGACACACGGTCTATCTTGTCTATTCGCAAGCCGCGCAGTTTGTTGCCCGGCAGGAGCTGGACTTTCCGCTTCCGGCCAAAGCATCGGAAGCGCGTACAGCGCTGATCGAGCACTATCGCTGCAACCCGGAGCAGTTGCAGGTGTTTGCCCGCGAGGACTGGACGGCACCCATTGCGTCCGGTAGCGGTGTGACCGATGCGATGGTGGTTTGCCCATGTACCATGGGCGCATTGTCCGCAATTGCCAACGGTGCCAGTGAAAATCTGATCGAACGGGCGGCCGACGTGACGATCAAGGAAGGCCGCAAGCTCATTCTCGTGCCGCGCGAGACACCGCTTTCACCGATACATCTGGAAAACATGCTCAAGCTTTCCAGAATCGGCGTGGTCATGCTGGCGGCCAACCCGGGTTTCTACCATCGGCCCGCAACGGTGCAAGAGGTCGTGGATTTCATTGTGGCCCGGATACTGGATCAGTTGGGTGTGGAACACACCCTGATGGCGCGCTGGGGTGAACTCAAACTGAACGATTGAGTTTGACCGCCTGCTCCGCTACGAAGCAGGCGGATGCAGCAGGCTTATTTCTTCATGAAGTTGTCCAGGCTGCAAGGGCCTGGTTCATTCGAGGCCAAGGATAGCATGCCACCGGCAATCGCCAGGTATTGCATGAAAACAATGGGCTCGTTGAATTTGAGTACGAATGCGACAAACACGGCGTACGCGGCCAGCACATATGCAAAGAGCCGGGTTTTATAGCCCAGAGCCAAACCAAGGCCCCCCAATAATTGAATCAGAATCATGAGAGGGGCAAAAATTCCGGGAAGACCGAATTGCCCAAGATAGATCTGGTAATGCTCGTAGCCATCCGGTGTTTTCAGAATGATCGATAACTGGATGATGATGGCGACGAGAAAAATTTGCGCCAGCAGTACGCGAGCCGCAACAAGAGAGATTTTTTTCACCACGCTGGATACTCCTGAATAACAAGACAGAATAATGCCCGCAAGCGCGGCCGTTCGCAAGTTTCGCGAGAGCAACGGTTATCTGGCGATAGTCGCTTTGTGTCGCAGGCATTGCAGATAGGCGGCCCCATCCGGGGGCGTGCGGTCGCGTTGCGCGCGCCAGATGGTTTCGGCCAGGCATTCCATGACTGCGTGCTGGGCTTCGTGTTCGTCGGTGCTTGCGACCAGTTGCCTGTAGGCCTCCGCAATGCCGGGGGGCTGGTCGATCGAGATTTGTTCGTGCACGGATAGGTGCAGGCTCATGTGCAGGAAAGGGTTGGTTTCGCCCATCTCCGGAAAATACTCCTGCTCCAGGTAGTGTTCCGGCGCGTCCAGGACGCGATGATATTCCGGATGCAGTTGTATGACTTGTACGGCGATGCCTTCGAGGGCCGTCAGCGGTTCGGTCGCCCGGAATTTACGCCACGCGTCGAAAAAGAAGTGCCGCACTTCCTCGCGGCTTGGATTAAACAGCGCCATGAAATAGTCCTAAAACGGCAGAATACTGGAGCAACTCGTTCACGCCATTGATCGGTGCGATTTCGCCATTGCCATAGAGGCCGATCAGCGGCATCCCTGGGAACTTATGTTGCAGGAGTTCGATATCGCGATCAACACCGCTATAAAAATACGGGCCGCGACCAAGGCATGAAAATAGCAGGCCGAACTGCGGTGGCGCGGCAAGCTGTGTTGCCATTTTTGCGATGGTGTCGCGCATGTCTTTCTGTGCGGCATCGGTTTCGCGCAAAGCCCAGAATACCAACTGCCCGGGTTTGATCGTTTTTGCCAGGGTGATGGAGCGGTCGTTTTCATTGGCACCGACCAATGCCGTTAGCCGATACCGGCCGTGAGCGATTTCATCGGCGCTGTCGGCGATACCGGCCATGAGCTGATGTAATGGCAAAGGGGCTTCGCCGCAGGCCTGGAGCAGGGTTTCCAGCGCCGGTTTGCCGCCGAGGAAAATCAGATCGTGGCCATTGCTTGCGGTTACCGGCTTCCCCTCTGTGAGCACTCGCACACCGTGAGCGGCACCAATAACGCCATTGGCACCGTGTAGCGCCACTTCGCAATGACCGGCCGTCGATGCCTTGCTGCTGTGCCAGACGGAGAACGGTCCTTGACCCGTGGCATCGCCTGATACACCACCGAAACGGGCGCCGCGTGCTGCCAGCCAGGTAATGTTGATGGCGTTGGGAGCGGTCAGTGCCATCAACAGGTCGGTGGTCGCCGGCTCATGCACCGGTGCAAGGCTGATGCCGTTACCGAATACCATCGCGGCAGCGGCCGGGGCATCCAGTACCCAGTCCTGCTCGGTGAAAATGCCGGGGGCGGAACAGCCGATGACTTGCACGCAGCTAGCGGTTTTTCCTGCCGCCTTGATGGCAGGAAGGGGGTCGCGAGCAAATTCGGAGGTCAGGAACAGCAACACACTGTTGGCGACTTTGAGATTGGCTTTGCTTAACGCTTCCTGTACTGCACGCTGTGCAAGTTCGGGTTTGGGTTTGCTACCGATGGCGAGTCCGCTGGCGACGCTCATTCCTTACCCTTGAACTCACATAAGTCGTGAATGATGCAGACACCGCATTTCGGCTTGCGTGCGATGCAGGTGTAACGACCATGCAGGATCAGCAGGTGATGGGCATCCTGCCTGTATTCCCTGGGTACGGTTTTCATGAGTTTTTTCTCGACATCCAGCACGGTTTTGCCGGGTGCGAGGCCGGTTCGATTGCCCAGGCGGAAAATGTGCGTGTCGACGGCGATAGTCGGCTGGCCGAAGGCAGTGTTAAGGATGACGTTGGCAGTCTTGCGGCCGACTCCCGGCAGTTTCTCCAGTGCTTCGCGCGTATCCGGCACCTCGCCCTCGTGCAGGTCGAGCAGCCGACGGCAAGTGGCAATGATGTTCTTTGCCTTGGCGTGGTAGAGGCCGATGGTCTTGATGTAAGACTCCAGCCCCTCGACTCCAAGGTTAAAAATCGCTTGTGGGGTATTGGCGGCCGGGAACAGTTTGGCCGTGGCGATATTAACGCCCTTGTCGGTGGCTTGTGCGGACAGAATGACTGCAATCAGCAGTTCAAAGGTGCTGCCGTGCTGCAGTTCCGTAGTCGGGTCGGGAGTGCTGATGGCCAGTCGGCGGAAAATCTCAAGCCGTTGGTCGGCATTCATGATGCGGCCGAGGATTAATGCTCTTGAACCATGGTGGCAGCCGGCTCTGCAGGCTGCGCCGCTTGCTTGCGGGCTTCCAGCCAGTTCTTGCCTGCAATCAGCAGGGCAAGGCCGATAAAAGCGCCTGGCGGCAGGATGGCCAGCAGGAAACCGTGATAATCCGGCACGACGGTAATAACAAAATTCTTAGCCGCCGGACCGAGTGCCAGATCAATCCCGGAAAGCAACGTGCCCTTGCCGACGATTTCGCGCAGCCCCCCCAGTATCGCAAGTACCATCGCCAGGCCGAGGCCCATCATCAGGCCATCCAGTGCAGAAGGTGCGGTATCGTTTTTTGCGGCAAAAGCTTCAACGCGGGCCAGGACGATACAGTTGGTGACGATGAGCGGAATGAAGATACCGAGTACGGCGTGTAGTGCGGTCAGCCATGCGTGCATGCCGAGGTCGATCACCGTGACCAGTGCGGCAATGATCAGGATGAATACCGGGATTCTGATTTCCGACGGAACCCAGCGGCGAATGGGGGAAACACAGGCGTTGCTGGCTGCCATGACGAAAGCGGTTGCCAGCCCCAGGCTAACGCCGTTGACTACGCTGGAAGTGACGGCCAGAGTTGGGCACAGCCCCAAAAGTTGCACGACCCCCGGGTTCTGCTTCCATAAGCCGTTTGTAATGATGTCCCTGCTGTTCATGTCTTGCCTTCCTTGATTGCCGGCGCCGTCAGCAGTTCGTCGCGATGCGCGGCAAAATAAGTGAGCGATTTGTGTACCGCCTTGACTATAGCCCGAGGCGTGATCGTGGCGCCCGTCATGTAGTCGAATTGGCCACCGTCCTTTTTCACGCGCCAGCCATCTTCATTGGTTTTGGTCAGCGATTGGCCATCAAAGCTCTTCCTGATCCAGTCGCTGCGGCCGATATCAATGTAATCCCCCAATCCCGGGGTTTCCTTGTGGGACACCACGCGCACACCTAGCAGTTCGCCATCGCTACGCACCGCGATCAGCAATTTGATGTCGCCGCTATAACCGTCTGGCGCAACCGATTCAAGCACGACAGCAGAGGGTTGCCCGTTAAGCCGCGCACGATAGGCCAGCGTTTCGTCCCGATTGCCAAGGTCGCCGCCAGCGGCAATCTTGACGCCATCCTTGAGCAGGTCGTTGTCGTGCATGCTGGGGGGTAAAACCTGCTCGAACAGCTTGAGTTTTGCCTGGCGCTCGCTTTCTGCAATCGGGGCGCGTGTCGAGAAAAACGTCGTCGCGAGAACGATGGTGCCCACAATGCTGAATCCGACCATGATTCCGGCCGTGCTCAAGGCGTGCTTGACGATGGATTCGCTCATTTTGAGTGTCCAAAAACGCGCGGCTGGGTCCAGGCGTCGAAAAGTGGTACGCAGATGTTCATCAGCAATACCGCAAACGCTACGCCATCAGGGTAGCCGCCCCATGTGCGGATCGTCCAGGTCAGCAAACCGATGCCGGCTGCAAAAATCAGCTTGCCTTTCGGTGTGGTCGGGCCGCTGATCGGGTCGGTGGCAATAAAAAAAGCGCACAGCATGGCTGCGCCGCCGAACAGATGCAACCCGGCGTCGGCGTAGCGGTTGGCATCCACGCCATGAAAAATCGCGGCCAGCAGTGCCAGCGTGCCGAGAAAGGCCGCCGGAACATGCCAGGTGACAATGCGTTGCTGCAGCAAGTACAGGCCGCCCAGCAGATAGGCGGCAGCCATGATTTCACCACCCTTGCCTGCCAGCGAGCCAAAGATCGGTGCTGCGGTAATGTCGGCCATGCTGTGTTGCAGCCGCAACTGGGTTTTAAGCATATCCAGCGGTGTAGCACTGCTGATGGCGTCAATTGCAACGTTGTCCGGCAGGGTGCGGCCGAAAATGTAATGCCAGTGATCCATGAACGATAGCTTTGCTCTTGCAATTTCCAGCGGTGCAGGCCACTGCGTCATCAGTACCGGAAATGAAATCAGCAGCACCGCGTAGCCGATCATTGCGGGATTGAACGGGTTGTAGCCGAGGCCGCCATACAACTGCTTGGCAATGACAACCGCAAACAGCGTGCCGACCACAATCAGCCACCAGGGCGCCAGTGGTGGCAAGGCCAGCGCCAGCAGCCATGCCGTTACCAGTGCGCTGCCATCCATCAGAAACGGCATGACGGGGCGGTCGCGTAATTTGAGCATCACCGCTTCCGATGCCAATGCGGTCACGCTGGCGAGCATCAGCCCGATCAGCACGCCGGGGCCAAACATCCAGACATAGGCGAGGATGCCCGGCACCAGTGCCAAAAGCACTTTGAGCATGATGACACTGACGCTGGTACTGCCTGATAAATAAGGTGGGTAATTCACGTTCAGTTTTCCTGTTTGTCTGTCTCCGTGGCGCTTGCGGCTTCGGCTCGGCGCGCATCGGTTGCAGCGATCTCTGCCTGCACGCCGGGCGGCAGGTTGTCGGTATTTTGCGGGGCGATATCCGCCTTTTGTGCCTTTGCGCGCTCAATTGCGGCTGCAATAGCGGCTTTCTTGGCATCGTCGCCTGCCGTTTCTGCCTTGGCGCCTGCGGCTTTCTGTGCGTGTTTGGCGGCGCGTTCCTGTTTCTCCCGTTCAATACGGGCCAGCCTGAAATCGTTGCGCTCGCGGGCCAGATTGGCGGCTTCCTTGGCTTTGTCCTGTGCAAGGATTTCGCTCTTGGCAAACCGGTAATACTCTACCAGCGGAATCTTGCTGGGGCAGACATAGCTGCAACAGCCACATTCGATGCAGTCGAACAGTTTGTAATCGCGTGCCTTTTCCAGGTTTCTGGATTTTGAAAACCAGTAAAGCTCCTGCGGTTGCAGCGTGACCGGACAAGCCTCGGCGCATCTGGCGCAGCGGATGCAGGGCAAGGCTGGCGGTTGCGGCGGGAACAGTTTTGGCGCTCCCGCGATGATGCAGTTGGTTGCCTTGATCACCGGGACTTCGTGCGAGGGGAGCCTGAAGCCCATCATCGGGCCGCCCATGATCAGGCTGTCGGTGCCGGGTAATGTGCCGCCCGCCGCTTGCAGCAAGGCTGACATCGGTGTGCCCAGCAGCACTTCGAAATTACCGGGCTCGCGAACGTTGCCGGTTACCGTCACCAGGCGCGAAACGACCGTTTCGCCGAGAGCGAAATAGCGATAGACCGCCGTCATGGTGGCCACGTTGAATACCTGAACACCGACATCGGTCGAGCGTTTGTCGCTGGGGACTTCGATCCCTGTGAGCAGACCGATCAGGCGCCGCGCGTCGCCGCTGGGATATAGCGTCGGTACGACGGCAACATCAATCTTGATAGCGCTTCTGGCACAGGCTTCGCGCATGATGCGGGCCGCTTCCGGCTTGTTGTCTTCGATGCCGATCAGGCAGGTATCGGGCGCCAGCAGGTAATGTGCAATCTCGATACCCTTGACGATCTCTTCAGCACGCTCGCGCATCAGCAGATCGTCGCAAGTGATGTAGGGTTCGCATTCCGCAGCGTTGATGATGAGTGTCGTGACCGCCGATTTGCCGCTCGGGCGGAGCTTGACCTGGGTGGGAAACGCTGCTCCGCCCATACCGACGATACCCGATTCGCGCAGGCTGGCGATCATTTCCGCGCGATCGCGCCGGTGCCAGTCGGCTGGTTCGTGCGCAATCCAGCGGTCTTCGCCGTCGCTCTTCAATGTGATCGACATATCCGGCAGGCCGGAGGGGTGCGGAAACAACTGCTCTTCTATCGAAACAATGGTGCCGGAGGTCGGTGCATGTACCGCGGCAGAAACCGAACCTTCGGCCTCGGCCAGCAATTGGCCCTTCAGTACATGGTCGCCCGGCTGCACGCGAATCTTTGGGAGGTTGCCGACATGCTGACGTAGCGGCAGCACCAGCGTCGCCGGAACCGGCAGCGTACGGATCGGCCGATCGGCTGATTCCAACTTGTGCTCGGGCGGGTGAACACCCCCGTGAAATTTGAATAATCGAGAGATCATGCCACTTGTTTCAATTCGAAAACCGGGTAGCGCCATTTCCAGTTGGCGACCTTTTCGGGAATGGGTTCCATGCTGATGCAGTTTACGGGGCAAGGCGCGACGCATAATTCGCAGCCGGTGCACTCCGACGAGATGACGGTGTGCATATGCTTGGCTGCTCCAAGGATGGCATCGACCGGGCATGCCTGAATGCATAGCGTGCAACCGATGCAAAGGTTTTCATCGATGACGGCGACGGATTTAGGTTTGGGTTGCCCGTGCTCCGCATTGAGCGGTTTGGGCTCGACGCCCAGCAGGTCGGCCAGCGCACGCATCCCGGCCTCGCCGCCCGGTGGACACTGGTTGATATCGGCTTCGCCATTGGCGATAGCCGTGGCATACGGCTTGCACCCGGGGTAGCCGCATTGGCCGCATTGCGTCTGCGGCAGAATCGCATCGATCTTGTCAACCAGCGGGTCGCCTTCGACCTTGAATTTGATCGAGGAGTAGCCTAGCGCCGCCCCGAGCACCAACGCGAGGGCGATCATCACCAATAGCGCAGCCAGCATTAGCGCACCAACCCGGCAAAGCCCATGAACGCCAGGCTCATCAATCCGGCGGTGACGAACGCAATCGCTGCGCCCTGAAACGGGCCGGGGACGTCAGCCGCCTCCATGCGCTCGCGCATCGAGGCGAACAAGACCAGCACTAGCGAGAATCCCGCAGCGCCACCAAAGCCAAACAGCAGCGATTCGGCAAAACCGTGCTTTGCCTGGACATTAAGCAGCGGAATGCCAAGTACCGCGCAATTGGTGGTGATCAGCGGCAGATAAATGCCTAGCACCTGGTGCAGAACCGGGCTGGTTTTTTCCATTACCATTTCGGTAAATTGTACGACACCCGCGATTACCACGATAAAAGACAAGGTTCGCAGATAAAATAAATCGTTACCGAGCAGGTATTCGTTAATCAGGTAGCTGGTGCCGGAACCGATGGTCAGCACGAAGGCTGTGGCTGCGCCCATGGCAATGGAGGCTTCAAGTTTTTTGGAGACCCCCATAAACGGACACAAGCCAAGAATTTTGACTAGTACGATGTTGTTGACAAACACGGTGCCGAACAGGATCAGCAGGTAATTTTCTATCATGCCGGAGTCGTTTTAATTAATATGTAATTATCGCCTTTTGCTGCCTTTGCACGCAACCATGCGGGCAAGGCAGAATAGGCGACTACTATACTAGCCCGTATTCCTTTAGGAAAAAGAATAAATCGTTATGCTTCATGCTGATGGGTTATATGGGGCTTTCAAAGCGCGCGGCGCGCGGCGGAATCGGGTAAAATGCCCGGATTTCAATCGCTTGGGTGCTACACATGCTCAAAGGTAGTCTTGTTGCCATCGTCACGCCTATGCACGTGGATGGTACGCTGGATATTCCCGCCTTACGTTCCCTGATCGACTGGCATGTCGACGAGGGAACGGATGGCATTGTTATCGTTGGCACGACTGGCGAATCGCCCACGGTCGATGTCGATGAACACTGTGAACTGATTCGTGTCGCCGTGCAGCAAGTTGCTGGGCGCGTCCCCGTGATAGCCGGGACAGGTGCCAATTGCACACGAGAGGCGATCGAGTTGACGCGTAGCGCGGAAACGCTGGGCGCCGATGCTTGCCTGCTGGTTGCGCCTTATTACAATCGACCGACGCAAGAAGGCTTGTACCAGCATTTCAAGGCAGTGGCTGAAGCGGTGGATATTCCCCAGATTCTCTATAACGTGCCGGGCCGTACTGGCTGCGATATTGCCAACGACACTACCCTGCGCCTGGCAGGAGTCCCGAACATTGTCGGCATTAAGGATGCAACCGGCAGCATAGAAAGAAATACCGATCTCATTCGTCGCGCGCCTGCCGATTTCGCCATTTATACCGGCGATGATGCTACGGCGCTGGCTTGCATGCTGCTGGGCGGGCATGGTGTGATTTCGGTCACAGCCAATGTGGCGCCAAAGCTGATGCATGAGATGTGTAAAGCTGCGTTAAACGGTGAACTTTCACACGCTCGTCAAATCAATGAGGCATTGTTCCCGTTGCATAAACATCTATTTGTCGAAGCTAACCCGATTCCAGTCAAGTGGGTCTTGCAACAGATGGGGTGGATCGCGGAAGGTATTCGTCTGCCGCTGACCCCGCTGTCGAGTGCTCATCACGACACCTTGCGTGCGGCGATGCAGTCGGCGGGTATTAAATAAGGATAACGATGCGTAATCAACTTTCTTCTGCCGTGGCGTTGTTGGCGGCATTGACCCTTGCCGGATGCGATTCTATACCCTTTATAGACAATACTTCCGACTATAAGGGAGCCAGTCGCGGCAAGCCGTTAGAGGTGCCGCCAGACCTGACATCGATTTCTACCGATGATGCCTATTCGGTCCCCGGCGGTGCGACCTATTCCGCATACAACCAGGATCAGGGGAAGCAGGAAGAAACTGAAAAGCTGTTGCCTGAATCTTCGGATAACGTGCGTTACGAGCGTGCAGGTTCTCAGCGGTGGCTGGTTGTTAAGGCCCCACCTGAAAAGGTTTGGCCCGTCATCCGCGAATTCTGGACCGATCTCGGGTTTTCGGTGCGTGTGGAAAGCATGCAAACCGGTGTGATGGAAACCGAATGGGTGGACGCCGCCGACCTGACCAAGGATTCGAATGGTAATTATCTTGACAAGTTCCAGGGCTGGCTAGATAAGCTGTCGTCACTCAAGAATCGCCAGAAATTCCGCACCCGTATTGACCGTGGCGGTGATAGTGAGGAGACTGAGATTTATATGAGCCATCGCTCTATCAGCGATGTGACCGATGATGGCAAGGAGCGCGTGCGTACCCGGCTTGGCGAAATTGATAACGGATACAGATTTGAGGGTAACCGGACAAAGTCGGAAGAAGAGCGGGCGATCGCAGAAGATATCGATGCCGAACTCCTGCGTCGGCTGATGGTTAAATTTGGTGTTGCCGAGAAGCAGTCGCGTACGGTAATAGCCAACCCCGTTCAGGCGAAGCGGGCAGACCTTAACAAGGCCGCAGATGGCGTATTCACATTGGCGCTCAACGATCAGTTTGATCGTGCCTGGCGCCGTGTTGGCTTGGCGCTGGATCGTGTCGGTTTTCTGGTTGAAGACCGTAATCGCTCGCAAGGCGTGTTCTACGTGCGCTATTCCGATATCGAAGCGGATGCTCCTGAGGGTGAAAGCGAGGGGCTGCTGGATAAACTCAAGTTCTGGGGCGAAGACGACAAGAAAGAACAGCCAAAGCCGGAACCCAGAAAAGACGATAAGGGTATGGTGGATAAGCTCAAGTTCTGGGAAAGCAAGAAGCCGGAAGATGTGGCGATGCAGTATCGGATCAAACTGGAGCGCAGCGGATCAGGTACGGAAGTCACTGTAGTGGATAAGGACGGCAAGCGTGATCGCTCGTCAACAGCCAACCGTATCCTCAGTATGCTTTACGATCAACTCAAGTAATGCGATTTGCCTCTCTCGGCAGTGGCAGCGCGGGTAATGCGCTGCTTGCCGAGTCCGGCAACACTCTGGTTCTTGTCGATTGCGGGTTTGGACTGCGTGAAACGATTGCACGCATGGCCAGGCTCGGCGTGCAACCAGATCAGCTTTCCGGCATTATCGTGACGCACGAACATGACGATCATGTCGGTGGTGCATTCAAACTTTCTGCCAAGTACCAGATTCCACTTTACATGACTTACGGCACGTTTGCGGCCGTTGGCCCTGTTTCTCAGACGATATTATCCGGCATTATCGATGGGCATAACCCTTTCAATATCGGCAGTCTTGAAATGCATCCATACCCAGTTCCACACGACGCACGTGAGCCGGTGCAATACGTGCTGACGGATGGTGCGCGAAAGTTGGGGATATTGACGGATGCGGGGTCGAGTACGGCGCATATTGAAAGTATGCTGACCGGTTGTGATGCGCTGGTGCTCGAGTGTAATCACGACCGGGATCTCCTGATGGGTAGTGATTATCCGAAATTGCTCAAGCAACGTGTTGGCGGACGCTTTGGGCATCTCGACAATCAGGCATCTTCAGTGCTGCTGTCCAAGCTCGATCAAAGTCGCTTGCAACACGTTATTGCCGCACATTTGAGCGCAAGAAACAATCGTCCGGAGTTGGCCAGGGCCGCTCTGAGCATGGCTATGAATTGCCAGGAGGAGTGGATTGGAGTTGCGGATCAGGCAGCGGGTCTTGATTGGCGCCAGTTGTTCTGAATCTGGAAGAGGCAAATAAAAAAGCCGGCAGTGCCGGCTTTTTTCGAATCAAAGTAACCTGAATTACTTTGCAGCCTCAGCGGCAGGAGCAGCAGCCTCAGCGGCAGGAGCAGCAGCTTCAGCGGCAGGAGCAGCAGCTTCAGCGGCAGGAGCAGCAGCTTCAGCGGCAGGAGCAGCAGCTTCAGCGGCAGGAGCAGCAGCTTCAGCGGCAGGAGCAGCAGCTTCAGCGGCAGGAGCTTCAGCAGCTTTTTCGCCACAAGCAGTCAGAGCCAGGGCAGCCAGCAGGGCGGCAATCAGAGCGGAGCGGGTCATTTTATTTCCTTAAAAAGTAACAAAAAAATCGATCTTGGTGTCTTGAGTTTCCATTCGGTAAACTCAAGACAATTACCAAAGCGCCGAAATTTTAAACTTACTGTCAAAAAAATACCAGTACTTTTTAATTTTAAAGGGTTTTTCTAAAGCCCGAGCGTGTCTGCAAAGACAGCAGGGGCGGAAGCCTCCTGCAATTGCTCAAAACGATCATCGAGTTGACGTCCTCCAGTCGGATCGTTGACAGCAAATAGAGCACGGGCATTGTTAGCGTGAAAGCGGTGAACATAGTGTTTTGCGTCGGCAATCACCAACGGATCGCTGGCAATTCGTCCGTGCTCCTGAGTCTGGTGAATGGTGATGGCGTGGCTGTGTGTTTGTAGCAGGCGCATCAGGCGCGGGCAGTGGCGAGTGAGGTGGTCTGTTTCGTGCAAGATGATGACCAAGCGGTTGCTACGGTTCAGCATCAGAAAAGAGCGCAATATTTCGCTGCGTTTGGCCGTGTTGTAGCCGCCGGTCGTGAAGTCGGTATCAAAAATATGCAGCGTACGCTCGGCACTTGTAATTACTTGGTCAATTGCGGCCTCATAGTCAGATTCGCTGGAGAATATGACGTGTTGTGTGGCAACGGAGCTGACTTCGGGCATGGTGCGTTTTCCCCCAGGTTAAGAGCCTATTTCAGTAGGTTTCATCCATCGCGCCGTTTGCCTGCGGGATGCAGTGCAAGGCGCAAGCTGCGCAGTGTAGTCATTCTCCACCAGCAGGCCGTAACACCGCAATGCGTCCCGCAGGCAAACGGCCCTTCGCGTTGAGCCGGGGCATGGCGTCTGCCGCGTTGCAGCGCTTGCCAATGGAATAACCATTGGCTGCGCACTACGCCTTGCATCCATTCATGCTCCGGCTCAACGCGGTGGATGAAACATACTGAAATAGGCGCCAGGATGGAGATGGCTCGACAGGGCCGTTGATGACACTGCGGGATAGCATCAGGCGCGACCGGGTATGTTTTTCACGTGCCAGTCCGGGTGGTAAGGTTTGACTGATCTGCGACGACTTCTCCTGCTATCTTGACCAAGTAATCGTTGTGTCGACAGGCCTCCGAGGTGTGCAAGTTTCATAGCGGGCATGATAGCGCTTGCATTGATCGGAGGTAAATGGTTTAGAATGGCTGAGAGTGGATTTCTGAAAGGAATTCATGTTGCACCCCGGATCACCTGCACCCGATTTCACTCTCCCTGATGCCGATATGGAGCTGGTCAAACTTTCCCAGTACAAAGGCAGGCATGTTGTGCTTTATTTCTATCCCAGAGACGATACGCCCTGTTGTACGCAGGAGGCGATCGAGTTCAGCGATCTGGAAGAGGAATTTACTGCCAACAATGCGGTCGTGATCGGTGTTTCAAGGGATGACTGTCTGCGCCATGCGACGTTTCGCGACAAGCATGGGCTGGCGGTAGAGTTGCTTTCCGACGTGGACTGCCGGGTGTGCGAGAAATACGGCGTATGGCAGGAAAAGGAAAACAATGGCGTACGTCGTATGTGTATCGTCCGCTCCACTTTTATTATCGACAAACATGGCACGCTACGCTATACGTTCAATGATGCCCCCATTAAGGGGCATGCGGCGGAAATGCTAAAACTTATCAAGGATTTGAAATGAAAATTGCCATGAATACCGTGGTTTCGATCAACTACGAACTGCGCGACAGTGATGGAAATGTCCTGGAAACATCCACCGAACCGGTCAGTTACCTGCATGGCGGGTATGACGGTATTTTCCCCAAGGTGGAAGAGGAACTGCACGAAAAAAGCGTAGGCGATACGCTGGAGCTGACGCTGGAGCCGACCGATGCGTTTGGCGATTACGATGAAGAATTAGTTCAGATTGAGCCTGCATCGGCTTTCCCGACTGACCAGTTGGAAGTCGGCATGCAATTTGAAGGCGAGGATTCGAGTGGCGAAGTGGTGCTATATACCGTGACCGATATTGCCGACGGCAAGGTGGTCGTTGATGGCAATCATCCCTGGGCTGGTGAGCGACTGCTTTTTAAATGTACCGTGACCGGCATACGTGTTGCGACCAAGGAAGAAACCGAACATGGGCATGTGCATGGTGCTGGCGGCCATCATCACCACTAAGCTATAACAACCCTTTAATCTTATAGAGGGTTTCCAAGGCCTGCCTGGGCGTCAATTCGTTGGGTTCGATGTCCAGCAGCGCTTCCATTGCCGGATGCGGCGGTGTTTCTGCTGTTGATTCCGGGGGCGCAAATAAATCGGCCTGTGGTCCGCTAGAGACGCTTTGCTGTTCCAGTTGGGCCAGTTTGCGCTTGGCGGCGGCAATAGTTGATTTCGGGATACCTGCCAGTTGTGCGACTTGCAGTCCGTAGCTCTGGCTCGCTGGGCCTTCTTCTACGCTGTGTAAAAACACGATGCCATCGCCGTGCTCGACGGCGTCGAGATGGATGTTGGCAACTTGTTTGTATTCATCGACCAGACGCGTCAGCTCAAAATAATGTGTAGCAAACAGGGTATGGCTGCGGTTGCGCTCCAATAAATGCCGGGCGCAGGCCCAAGCCAGGGCCAGACCGTCAAAAGTCGAAGTGCCGCGACCGATCTCATCCAGTAATACCAGGCTGTGTTCCGTGGCGTTGTGCAGGATATTGGCGGTTTCGGTCATTTCCACCATAAAGGTCGAACGCCCCCCGGCCAAATCGTCCGATGCCCCGATGCGGGTGAAAATCCGGTCTATGGTGCCGAAACGGGCGGATATGGCCGGGACGAAGCAGCCGCAGTGTGCCAGCAAAACGATCAACGCGGTCTGGCGCATGTAAGTCGATTTACCGCCCATGTTGGGGCCGGTAATCAGCAATAGTTGCCGGAACGGTGTCAACACGCTGTCGTTGGCGATGAATGGCTGGGTGAGTTGCTCCACGACCGGGTGACGACCGCCTTGAATATCGATACCGGGCTCGGTAGTGAATTCCGGGCGAACATAATTCAACGATTCGGCGCGTTCGGCAAAGCAGCACAGCACATCGATTTCGGCTGCCGCTGCTGCGTTTTGCTGCAGGGTGGCGATGTGAGGTGCCAACCGATCCAGAATTTCTTCGTACAGTGCTTTTTCGCGTGCCAGTGCGCGCTCGTTGGCCGAGAGCACCTTGTCTTCAAACGCCTTGAGCTCGGGTGTGATGTAGCGTTCGGCGTTTTTCAGCGTTTGGCGTCGGCGATATTCCGCAGGGGCGTTGTCGGCCTGTGCACGCGAGAGTTCGATGTAAAAGCCGTGCACAGTGTTGTATTCGACTTTAAGCGTGGCGATGCCCGTGCGTTCCCGTTCTTGCGCCTCGTACTGCAGAAGAAAATCGCCACAATTGGACTGCAGGGCGCGTAATTCATCCAGATCAGTATCGAAGCCATCGGCAATCACGCTACCTTCGCGCAGCACAGCGGCAGGCTCTGTGCGGATGGCACGCTCTAGTAGGTCGGTGGCGTCCATTGGCGCAATCAGTTGTTGCGCCAATTGCATCAGGCGTCCCGACGAGGTGTACAGCAGTTCAGCCACGGGTGGCAACAGTTTCAGGCTATCTCTAAGCGCAGAAAGGTCGCGCGGGCGTGCCGTGCGCAGCGCGATACGAGCAGTGATGCGTTCGATGTCGCTGATCTGGCGCAACAGCGGGCGTAATTTGTGGCCCGATTGCGCCAGGTGTAGATGTTCGACTGCCGCATGGCGCGCCGAGATGATGTCGAGATCACGCAGGGGGTGGTGCAGCCAGTAACGCAGTAAACGCGTACCCATCGCCGTGCAGGTGGTGTCGAGCAGGGAATGCAATGTTGGTGCAGTTTCACCGCGCAGGGTAAGGTCGATTTCCAGGTTGCGTCGCGTTGCCGCATCCATCTGGATAAAGTTGCCCGGATGCTCCGCGCTTAAGCCCAGAATATGCGGCAGTGCGCCGCGCTGGGTATCGCGTACATATTCGAGCAAGGCCCCGGCGGCGGCAATCGCGGCAGTCATGCCGTTAACGCCAAAGCCACTCAGGTCGTGCGTGCCGAATTGGCGCGTCAATGCTTGCTTGGCGCTGTCGAGGTCGAATTGCCAGGGCGCCAGTCGTTTGCGGGCGCATTTCAGGGTATCCAGCAGCGGATGACGCAAATCTTCCGGCAACAGGAGTTCCGCAGGGGAAATGCGCTCCAGTTCCTGGGCAAGTTTGGAGAATTCGGTTTCGCACAGGATGAAACTGCCGGAGGCCAGGTTGATGCGCGCCAGGCCTGGTTGGCCATCATGCAAGCAAATGGATAGCAGTACGTTGTCGCGCGTGTCGTCCAGCAATGCGCTGTCGGTGAGCGTGCCGGGCGTGATGATGCGGGTGACCTTGCGTTCTACCGGGCCTTTGGAGGTGGCCGGGTCGCCGACCTGTTCGCAGATGGCAACGGCTTCGCCCAGTTTCACCAGACGTGCCAGATATTGCTCGACGGCGTGGTATGGTACGCCCGCCATCTTGATCGGCTCGCCGTTGCTGGTGCCACGCCTGGTCAGGGTGATGTCGAGCAGGCGTGCGGCTTTTTCGGCATCGTCAAAAAACAGCTCGTAGAAGTCCCCCATACGGTAAAACAGCAACATGCCCGGATGCTCCGCCTTGATGGCCAGGTACTGGCGCATCATCGGCGTGTGCTGTGAGGCTGGGCTATCCTGGTTGTTTCTTGATGCTGGAGTGGTCACTGCGTGGCGTTGCTGGTTATCTCAAACCGAGCACGTCCTGCATGTCGTAAAGGCCGCTGGACTTTGGCGCAAGGAATTTTGCGGCACGTAATGCACCCAGTGCAAAAGTCGCGCGGCTGGAAGCCTTGTGGGTCAATTCCACGCGCTCGCCGATCCCTGCGAATAATACCGTGTGATCGCCTACCACGTCGCCGCCCCGCACGGTGGCAAAGCCGATGGTGGATGGGTCGCGCTCGCCGGTGACGCCTTCGCGACCGTAGACGGCGCATTTGCTCAGGTCACGATCTAACGCTGCTGCTGCGGCTTCGCCCAGGCGCAATGCAGTGCCGGAAGGCGCATCGACTTTATGGCGATGATGCGCTTCGATGATCTCGATATCGTAACCTTCAGACAGTACTTTTGCAGCGGCCTGCACGAGGTTAATCAGCAGTGTCACGCCCACGCTCATGTTGGGGGCGAATACGATGGCGATATCCTTGGATGCTTCCTGGATTGCCAGCTTCTGTTCAGCGCTGAAACCTGTGGTACCGATGACCAGTTTGGTGCCGGAGTTGCGACAGGCAGCCAGATATTCCATGCTGGCTTCAGGGCGAGTGAAATCCACTAACACATCTGCGCCGGATACGGCGGTCACGAGGTCGGCGGAAACTTTTATACCGCATGGCGCACCTGTCAGTTCGCCGGCATCGCGTCCAATGGCCGGGCTGGCGTTATGCTCCAGTGCCGCATGTAGTTTGAGTTCGGCGTCGGCAAACACGCCTTCCAGCAGGGCGTGCCCCATACGGCCGGAGCTACCGGCGATGACAACTTTTAACATATTCTAGAATCCGATCTTTTCCAGCATTTTTTCGAAAAAGTCTGGCGAATCCTCCGGCGGCAGGTCTGCTGCCGGCTTGGGCGGCGCCTTGGGGGCTGCGTCAGGCAGGGACGGGCGGCGTGGTGCGGGTGCCGGTTCGGCCGCTGTCGGAGCACTGACTTTGGGTTCTGATTTGGGCGTTTCCATGACCGTTTCGGCGGTAGGCACGTCGGTCTTGGGTTGTTCGATCCTGGGCTCTTCGACAGGCTTGGTTGGCTCCATCGGCTTGGTTGGCGCGATGGTCCTGGTTTCCGGTTTTGGCGTTGCTTTAGGAGTCGCCTTGTCCTCGTCACCCCAGAACTTCAGCTTGTCCAGCCAGCCCTTTTTCTCTTCCGTCTCGGCGGGTTTTACTTTTTCCCTGGCTACGACAGGTTTTTCTGGCGCAACAACTTCTCTGGTTGGCGCGGCCTCGGGGTCGGGCTTCTGCTCAGGAGTTGGAGGCGATTTGGCTTCGGGTTTCACCTGCTCCCTTGGTACTGTTTTTTGCTCCTCGTCGTCCCCCCAGAACTTGAGCTTGTCGAGCATGCCTTTTTCTTTAACGGCAGGCTTGGTGACAGACTTGGGCTGCATGGATTTCGGTTTGTCGTCAGCCACTGCAGCTGGATCGGTCCCTGCAGGAATCACGTCGCCACGTACATGGGCCAGCGAGTCGCCGTCAAAATCCAGAATGATGCGGCGCTGCTCGATGATTTTGCCATCCTTGCGCATCTGGTAAAAGTAATCCCAGCGGTCGGAATGGAAGCTGTCGACCAGCAAAGGCGTGCCCATGAGGAAGCGTACTTGCGACTTGGTCATGCCGGGGCGCAACTGCATCATCATTTTGGCCGTGACGACATTGCCTTGCTGGATGTCCATCTTGTACGGTTTGATGGTCGGGACGTTGGCAGAATAGTTGCCGCAGGCAACACAAAACAGTGCCAGAAGTATGGTTGAATAACGCATCTTTAGGATTTCGGGATCTTTAAAAGTCGAGGCTATGCCCATAGATTGGGCAGAAAATAGTGCTAATGTTAGCACAGTCGGCTATCCGCTATAATTTGCAAACATACTGAATCGACTGAATACATGAAGAAATTCTGGCTTGTCTTTGCCCAAAGCGTCACCATCAGCCTGGCGATCGTGTTCGTGCTACGCATGTTCTACCCGCAATTGACGGCTTCTCGGGACAAGGTTGTCGAGGTGAAGCAAGCCGTGGCCAGTGCACCGCCTACGAATGTTGGAGGAACTTATCGGGTAGCGGCGCAGCTTGCCATGCCTTCGGTGGTCAATATTTTTACTAGCAAGCAATTGGCTGAGCCTGCTGACCCGCGCATGAATAATCCGCTATTCCGCCATTTTTTCGGCGACCAATACGGCAGCGAGGAAGGCTCCCAACGTGAAAACAGCCTGGGTTCCGGTGTGATCGTCAGCCCGCAGGGGCTGATCCTGACTAATCATCATGTGGTGGAAGCCGCGGACGAGATTCAGGTAGCACTGGCCGATGGACGAACCCTGCCTGCCAATGTGGTGGGAACAGACCCGGAAACCGATCTGGCCGTCATCAAGATCGAGGCCAGGGATTTGCCCGCGATCACGTTTGGCAGTTCCGACCAGATTGGGGTGGGCGATGTGGTGCTGGCCATCGGTAACCCGTTCGGCGTGGGCCAGACCGTGACCCAGGGGATCGTCAGCGCTTTGGGTCGTAACCATTTGGGCATCAATACTTTTGAAAACTTCATTCAGACCGATGCGTCGATCAATCCCGGTAATTCTGGCGGCGCACTGGTCGACACGGATGGCCATCTGATCGGCGTGAATAGCGCAATTTATTCCCGTACCGGCAGTTCCAACGGTATCGGTTTTGCGATTCCTGTGAGCCTGGCCAAACAGGTGATGGAGCAGATCGTCCGCCAAGGCGGGGTGACGCGCGGCTGGATAGGCGTTGAAGCGCAGGATATTTCGCCAGAACTCGCAGAATCGTTCAAACTCAATGAAGTCCGCGGGGCATTGATCGCCGGGATATTGCGCGGTGGTCCGGCAGACAAGGCTGGAATGCGCCCGGGCGATGTGCTGCTGGAAATCAACGGGCGCAAGGTGATGGATACTTCCACGATGCTGAATTTGATTGCGGTGCTAAAGCCGGGTAGTGCGGTGACCCTCGGCGTCGTGCGTCACGGCGAGCAGAAGAGTTTGTCGGCAACGATCGGTCGCCGTCCCAAGCCGGAGGCTCCGCAACAATAAGGTTTAGCTGTGTTCCAGCCTTGAAAGATAGCGGTTGACGGCTGACCAGGAACCTAGCCAGCCAAGTAGTGCCGCGCCGCCTATCAGGACTAGGCTGGCATTGATATCAAGCGGCATCAGTTTGAAATCGGAAGCGTAAAGCCGGGCAAGATCGCTGACCGACAGGTTGAAAAGATAGAGGGTTATCAGCAAAATCAGCCATGCCATCACCCCGCCCAGCAGGCCGTGCAGCGTACCTGCGTAAAGAAAAGGTCGGCGGATGAAGCGGTCGGTAGCGCCTATCAGTTTGCTGACCTCGATTTCTTCGCGCTGGGTGAGAATCTGCAATCGTATGGTATTGCCGATGATGGCGAATAGTGCAAAACCCAGCAGCCCGGTCAAAATCAATACAGCCTTGTTGCCCAGTTGCAGCAAGGCATACAGGCGTTTTACCCAGGCGCTATCCATTTGCGCGTGCTCGATGTGTGGCCAGTTGGCAAGATTCTGCTGCAAGGTTTCAACGGCGCTTGGGTCCGTTGTTATAGTATGGATGACAAAAGCATCCGGTAAGGGGTTTTTCCGCAAGTCGTTCAGCGAGTTGGCTAAACCGTTTTTCTCCTGCAGCGCCCGCCATGCGGCTTCACGTCCGAGAAACTGGAAATCACGCACCGCAGGTTCCGACTTCAGGCGCCGCTCGATATCCTTGATGATGGCAGCGCTACTATCCGGCGCAAGAAAAAGCGTTACTTGCGGTTCTGAGGCAATCGATCCGGCAGCGTTGCGCAGATTATCTATGACCAGGTAAAGCCCCGCAGGCAGGCTGAGCGTTACCCCGATGACGCCGATCATGATGAGATTGGCTACAGGTGCGGTGCCAAGCCTTCTCAACACAAGCAGAAGAGCGTGGCGGTGAGCATGCAGCCAAGCTTTCATGCGAGTATCGCTCCATGATCCAGACATAGAATACGCCCCGCGGCTGCGCTCCCGGCATCGTGGGTGGCGATCATTACGGTGACCCCGACTTCATTGAACGAGCGGAACAGGCTCATGATGTCGGTTGCGTAATTTGCATCCAGGTTGCCGGTGGGTTCGTCGGCCAGCAGAATAGCTGGCCGACAGACAATGGCGCGTGCAATAGCCAATCGTTGCTGCTCGCCACCTGATAGTGTGACAGGCATGGCTTTTTCGCGATTCAGTAGACCGACTTTATCCAGCGCCGCACGTACGCGTTTGCCGCCATCGCGCCCCGTGACGCCGCCGATGGCCAGTGGCAGGGCGACATTGTCGAAAGCATTGCGATCATAAAGCAGCTTGTGATCCTGGAATATCAGGCCGAAATTGCGCCTGACGTAAGGTAAGCCTGCGCGCCGCATGGTGCCGACATTCTGGCCGTTGACCAGGATCGTGCCGCCGGTGGGGCGTTCGATAGCCGCGGCCAGTTTTAGTAGGGTGCTTTTGCCTGCGCCGGAGTGGCCGGTGATGAAGGCGAGTTCACCCTTGTCAATCTCGAACGAAATGCCGCGCAAGGCCTCGTGGCCGCCGGGATAACGTTTGGTGACCTGGTCGAACTTGATCATCCAAAGAGTGCCTCGCTGAATTCCTCGGCATCAAACGGCTGCAGGTCGTCAATCTGCTCGCCTACGCCGATGAAGCGTACCGGGATGGGTCGCGCTCTGGCAATTGCTGCAATGACGCCGCCTTTAGCGGTGCCATCCAGTTTGGTGAGCACCAGCCCGGTGACCTTGAGTGCATCGTCGAAAGCCTTGACTTGCATGACGGCATTCTGGCCGGTATTGGCGTCCAGCACCAGCAGAACTTCGTGCGGGGCGTCGGACTGCACTTTGCCGATCACGCGCTGGATTTTTTTGATTTCTTCCATGAGATTGAGTTGCGTCGGCAGGCGTCCGGCGGTGTCGGCGATGACGATGTCGATGCCACGGGCCTTGGCCGAATTGACGGCGTCGAAAATCACCGCGGCCGGGTCGCCACCTTCCTGCGCGATCACGTGGACGTTGTTGCGTTCCCCCCAGACTTGCAATTGTTCGCGTGCTGCCGCGCGGAAAGTGTCACCTGCAGCAATCAGCACCGACTTGCCTTCCTGCTGGAATTTTTTTGCCAGCTTGCCGATGGTGGTGGTCTTGCCTGCACCGTTGACACCCGCCAGCATAATGACGAAAGGCTGGTGGGTATTGGTTTGCAGCGGCTGCGCCAGCGGCGATAGCAAGGACGTCATGGCGCGTTTCAATGCGCCGCGCAGCTCGGAAGCATCCTTGAGTGCGCTGCGGCTGACCTGGCTGCGGATGTCTTCGAGCAAGGCCTGCGTGGCAGAAATGCCGCAATCGGCGCTAAGCAGCAACGATTCGAGTTCTTCGTACAGGGCTTCGTCGATCTTGCCGCCGCTCAAGAGTTCCGAGATCGGAGTGTTGAGGGTTTCCCGGGTGCGGGCCAGCCCGGCTTTCAGGCGTTCGACCCAAGTGGGGGAACTGGATTCTGCAGCAGCAGGGTTTGCCGCTTTCTTGAATAGACTGAACATTTTGTTATTTTACCTTGCCAGAACCAAATCTGTCCGTGGTATGTCATATCGGGCGTTATAATTCTGGCCACCACAAGGAGAACTGCCGCCGTGCCTAACAAATTGCTTGCATTACTATTACTGTTGCTTGCCTTTTCGGCGGCTGCGGATAACCACGTTCATGAATATGTGCTCGCTAACGGGTTCAAGGTCGTGGTGCAGGAAGATCACCGCTCGCCAGTCGTTGTGTCGCAGGTCTGGTACCGTGCGGGCAGTATCGACGAAGTGAATGGTGCGACCGGAGTTGCTCATGTGTTGGAACACATGATGTTCAAGGGTACCCGCAAAGTGCCTGCCGGGCAGTTTTCGCGCATCGTGGCGGCTGCTGGCGGCAAGGAGAATGCCTTTACCAGCCGCGATTACACGGTGTATTTCCAGCAATTGGAAAAATCGCACCTTGAGTTATCGATGAAACTGGAGGCCGATCGTATGGCGAATCTGCAACTGACGGACAAAGAGTTCGCCAAGGAGATCCAGGTGGTGATGGAGGAACGGCGCTGGCGCACCGACGACAAGCCGCAGGCGCTGGTGAGCGAGCAATTCATGTCGACCGCTTTGCAAGCGCATCCCTATGCGCGCCCGGTCATCGGTTGGATGAATGATCTCGAGCATATGACTGCGGCAGATGCCAGGGCTTGGTACCAGAGTTGGTATGCACCGAACAATGCGACGCTGGTGGTAGTCGGCGATGTAGACCCCAGGCGGGTATTTAAACTGGCACAAAAGTATTTTGGACAGCTCAAGGTGCGCAAGCTACCGGCTCGCAAGCCTCAGATCGAACCGGCTCAGAAGGGTGAGCGACGTGTGACGGTCAAGGCGCCAGCCAAGCTGCCTTATCTGATCATGGGTTACCCGACACCGAAACTGGAAAATCCGGAAACGGATTGGGAGCCCTACGCGCTCGAGATCCTGGCCGGTGTGCTGGATGGCAATGCCGCTTCCCGCCTGAATCGCAACCTCGTGCGGCGAGATCGGTTGGCGGTCGACATTGGCGCCGGATACGACATGATCAGCCGAGGGCCGTCGATGTTTGTCTTTGACGGAACACCCAGCGAAGGCAGCACGGTGAGCGATCTTGAAATTGCGATACGCGGTGAGATTGAAAGCCTGAAAGTCGACGGTGTCACCGAGGACGAATTGCAGCGCGTCAAGGCGCAGGTTATTGCATCCGACGTGTATCAGCGTGACTCCATGTTTTACCAGGCCATGCAGATTGGCCAGATGGAAAGTACCGGCCTGCCTTGGCAAGCGCTGGACGAATACCCCAAACGCTTGCAGGCCGTGACAGCAGAGCAGGTGCTGACCGTGGCGCGCAAATATCTTGATGACGACAAGCTGACTGTGGCGATACTTGATCCGCAGCCCATGAATGAAACCGTTCTCAAGAAGAAGGAGATGCCGCATGTTCACTAAACAGTTTTGGCTGGCCGGTTTGCTGGCGTTGAGTTCGCTGACGACACATGCCGGATTGCCGATCCAGCATTGGCAGAGCATCTCTGGGGCCAGGGTTTATTTTGTTGAGAACCACGACCTCCCGATTCTTGATGTGAGCGTTAACTTTTCTGCGGGAAGTGGCCGTGACGTTGCTGATAAGGCCGGCGTTGCGGGGTTGACGCAAGGCCTGCTGGCGCTGGGAGCGGCTGGATTGAGCGATGACCAGATTTCCAGCCGTTTTGCCGATTTGGGTGCGGTGCTGGGAGGGGATTTTGATCTGGACCGGGCCAGTTTCAAGTTGCGCACGCTGTCCAGCGACCGTGAGCGGGAAGGATCGACGGAACTGTTTGCCAAGCTGCTACAGAAGCCGGACTTTCCGAATGGTGTCCTTGATCGTGAGAAAGCGCGTACGATTGCCAGCCTGAGTGAAGCGGCTACCCAGCCGGAGAGTATTTCTGGCAAGGCATTCAGCAAGGCATTGTTCGGTAGCCATCCATATGGATTATCTGAGTCGATCGAGACGGAAACAGTAGAGAATATTACCCGCGATGATCTGATGGTGTTTTATCGCCAGTACTACACCCGCAATGGCGCGGTGGTAGCGATTATTGGCGATCTCAGTCGTCCGCAGGCCGAGTTGCTGGCCGAGCAACTGACGGCGGGTTTGCCGGATGGCCCGGCGCCTGCGCCGATGCCGCCTGTGTCTGGTTTGACTCAAGGCGTGGAGCAGCAGATTCCGCATCATGCTGCGCAATCTCATATTTTGCTGGGGCAGCCGGGAATCAAGCGAGTCGACCCCGACTACTTCCCGCTTTATGTTGGTAATTACATTCTGGGCGGCGGCGGATTTGTATCCCGGTTGACGGAAGAGGTTCGTGAAAAACGCGGGCTGGCATATAGCGTATACAGTTTTTTTATGCCGATGCGCGAAGCCGGGCCGTTTCAGGTTGGTTTGCAGACTAGGAAGGAGCAGACTGGCCAGGCGTTGGCTCTGGTGCGTGACACGCTAAAGAAATTTGTCAGAAACGGGCCCACCGAGAAGGAACTCAAGGCGGCCAAGGATAATCTGACCGGTGGCTTTGCCTTGCGTCTCGACAGCAACGGCAAAGTGCTGGATTACCTGAGCATTATAGGTTTTTACGACCTGCCGCTGACCTGGCTGGATGATTATGTTGACAATATCAACAAGGTAACGCTGGCGCAGGTCAAGGATGCTTTTACCCGTCGGATCAAGCCCGACCAGATGGTGACCGTGATTGTCGGTGGCGCAGAATAAAGTCAGGATAGGCGGGGGCGAGTGGCGTAGCCGTATGCTGCGGTTTCCTGATGCGCTTGCCTTGAGGCCGACACCAGATCGGGTACGGCAAACTTTGTTCAACTGGCTGGGGCAGGAGTTGTACGGATTGAACTGCCTTGATCTTTTCGCTGGAAGTGGTGCGCTAGGGTTTGAGTCACTGTCGCGCGGAGCGGTGGCGGTGACGATGGTGGAAAGCAATCCTGCCGTTTATCGCGCCCTGCTCGACAATGCCGTTTTGCTCAAGGCGGATAAGGCGCAAATTCTACGGCAGGATGCGATACAATTTCTGGAGCAGAACCAGAGCCGTTTCGATGTGATTTTTCTGGACCCTCCTTTCGACCAGCGCTGGCTGGGTAAATTACTGCCTTTGCTGGCGGCGCATCTGGCCGACGATGGCGTGATCTATGCCGAATCCGAGAGACGACTGACCGATGGGGATGGCTGGTTGGTGATTAAACACGGTAAAGCAGGCAACGTGCACTATCACCTGTTAAAATCAGCGTATGGAACATAAGGCAATTTATCCGGGGACATTCGACCCAATTACCAGTGGGCACGAGGACATCGTGCGCCGGGCATCCAACCTCTTCTCCGAAGTTATTGTTGCTGTTGCTGATAGTTCCGGCAAGCACCCGCTTTTTACCTTGCCCGAGCGAGTTGAAATGGCGGCGGCGGCCCTGGCTGATTGTGCCAACGTGCGAGTCGTTGGTTTTTCCGGGCTGCTCATGCAGTTTGTGCGCGAACAGGGGGCCAAGGTTGTGTTGCGAGGTCTGCGCGCAGTATCGGATTTTGAATATGAATTCCAACTGGCGGGGATGAATCGCAAAATTTATCCGGAAGTTGAAACCTTGTTCCTGACACCATCCGAGCAGTACATGTTCATTTCGGCAAGCCTGGTCCGCGAAGTCGCCCTGCTAGGCGGCGATGTGAGCAAATTTGTAACGCCAGTGATACTGGATCGTATTGCGGCAAAAATCGCCGCACGTTAAGAAATGAGAAAATAGCATGGCATTATTGATTACCGACGAATGTATCAACTGCGATGTATGCGAGCCCGAGTGCCCCAACAGTGCCATCTCGCAAGGCGAGGAAATCTACGAGATCGACCCCAATAAATGCACCGAGTGTGTGGGCCACTACGAAACTGCGCAGTGCGTTGAAGTTTGCCCGGTCGATTGCATCATCCCGCATCCGGATATCCGCGAGAGCCAGGAAGTCCTGCAGCAAAAATACCTGAAGTTGACAGCCAAATAGGAGAGTGACATGCGCATACTGCATACCATGCTGAGAGTGGGGGACCTTGATCGCTCCATCGGATTTTACACCACGATTCTAGGCATGAAGGTTTTGCGTCGGGATGATTATCCTGAGGGTAAGTTCACTCTGGCATTTGTCGGGTACGGCGATGAGAAAGATAGCACCGTACTGGAACTGACCCATAACTGGGAAACGGCAAGTTACGACCTTGGTAGCGCATTTGGGCATATCGCGATTGAGGTCGATGACGCTTATCTGGCTTGCGAGAATGTAAAGAAGGCTGGTGGCCGGGTCGTGCGCGAAGCCGGGCCGATGAAGCATGGAACAACGGTAATCGCCTTTATCGAAGATCCTGACGGGTACAAGGTCGAATTTATCCAGAAAGCCGGCACATAACTTAGTGCCATCCCGCAAGTTTTTAATTAATTAAGTGAGGTAAACCCCCGGCTCTGCCGGGGGACTCCTGAGGGTTTGACCTATACGCCGGTCAACAGGAACCATCTAATCTCGACCAAGAGAGAAGGAGAGTTCCATGAAGGAGTACCAAAG
>WBZX01000469.1_pt1 | contig 36566 bp, 29 predicted proteins | sample 5204211 | NCBI WGS metagenome assembly WBZX01 (sample SAMN12344362, study PRJNA552823) | activated sludge metagenome | biome: Activated sludge suspended growth; feature: Nitrification reactor; material: Wastewater; isolation source: activated sludge from nitrification reactor of wastewater...
CCGTTTCAACACTGCGGGCAACGACTTGCAGGCTGCCTGCAATGGAGGTGGTGGGGGCGACAAGTAGGTAGACTTCGTCTGGTTCTACCCTGCACTTGCTGGCGATATCATCAAGCACATCATTGGTGGGTAGCTGCTTGGTTTCAAGTACACCAATTGCTGCAATACTCTGCTCACGATAACTGATATTGGTAAACAAGGCCTCATTTGAATAGGCAGCCCGCATCGGGCCTGATCCCATAGCGAAGAAATTATCATACTTCAGTTGCCAGCCTGCATATTGTGATGCCAGGCAGCCGAGCACTGGCTGATCTGTAGATACTTGAACCAGTGGACAACCTGGAATACTGCTAGTGTGCAAAGTCACTTTGCCCAGGTCAGCCAGACAAATATGAGCGAGTCGCAATCCTGCTTCAAGACAACCTGTTCTTTGAATCCCACAGTCAACCACAGTAGCTCCGCTTGATGATCTTGTCACGAGACAGCGCAGCTCGTCTGCATCGTCAATCAGATCATAGACAACCACTCTGGCTCTTGTGTTGAGATCGGGTTTTAACATCATGACTGCACTTATTCTCTAGGCCTTGAACGAGATGTACTCTCATCGTCGCTGCCCGGCGGAACCGGGCGGGCAGTGCGTCCCCGGTCAGAGACCGGGGACGAGATTCTCCATTCCTGCTTGTTCACGAACCACCAAGGTTGCTTGCTCTTCAATACTGTCCAGCCACTCGTCGGGCAAACCTGCTTCATCGTCAATGACAACGATCAGCCGCTTGGCTCCAATGGGTCGGCCTGGTTGCATGGCGTAGTAGCGATCCATGTAGCTGGGGTGGGTTTGGCAGGCTGACCACAACTCGCTCAGCACATGCGGACTGATGGCCAGTGGCGAACCGGTGGGTTCGAGTATCACCTGTAGCGTGGTGAATGGGGTTTCACGCAGCAGTTGATCGATGATCTTACAGGCACGTCGGGCATGTAAAGTGAAGTCAGACGAGGTGAACCAGAGAGTGTAGGTCTGGGTTCGATGATTGGCTGGGGGTATTGCAGCAGGGATGTCCTGGTTCAGATCGATCTTGCAAATGGAGTTTTGTCGTCGCGTGGTCTGCGGCTCGGCGGGAGCCTCGCCCTCCCGATTGCACTCGCCTTCCCAGTCGAGGTTTACTTCGGGGAGAGGATCCCAGTCTATGTCGAAGACCTCTGCGGCTTCTGCCATCAGCTCGAAGAGGTGCTGTTGCGAGAGTGTTGGCGTGTGGCGGACATAGTAGGGTGGGCGAGGCTGGAACGTCAGACCCAATTCATTCGCTTCCTGTCGGAAGGCGGTGCCGGGGAGGATGGCCAGGTTGAAGACTTGCACGTCGCTGTAGATGCCACTGTCTCTCAGGTAATGCATGCTGCGGCGAACGCTTTCGACAGTATCGCCGGGCAAGCCAATAATGAGATCGACCTTCACGTTGATACCCGCAGCCAGCATTGCCTGGCAACCCTTTTCGACAGCTTTCAGGTTGTTCTTGCGATCCATCAGTTGCATGGCCAATGGATCAATGCTCTGCAAACCCACTTCGACTTCGGTAAAGTTAGCCTCGGCGAGCAGTTCAGCTGTAGTAGGTTTGATGCCCTCTGCTCGTAGTTCACCGAAGTAAGAGAACTGTCTGCCGTGATTCTCTGCGATGAGCAGACGCAGAAACTCGTCGAAGTCTTTCCGCTGGTTCAACGTCGGGTCGAGGAGCACTATCTCCTTCGCGTTCTTCTCCCGTGCATGCCGCAAGTTGGCGATGATCTTCTCTCGGCTCAGGAAGTGCAGGCCATCGTAGCTCTTGGGGTAGTAGCAGAACTTGCACTTGAAGATGCAGCCCCGGATGGTTTCGAGCAGCAGCATCTCCTCATCCGCTGCATCGAGGATACCCGCCAGATAGGGGGATGATATCTGGTCAAGGTTCTCGAGCGGATGCCGAGGCATGAAGCCTGGGATGAGTTGTTCCGGTTCATCCGCGCGGGAGAGGGATAACTTTCGCGACTTCTCACCCGGTGCATACAGCCCGGGGATGCCTTGCAAACTGGAACGACTAGCGAGGGCTTTCAAGAGGTCTGCGAAGGTCTGTTCCCCTTCGCCGATGATGAAGTAGTCAACCAATCTCCCCTCTCCCCTCGGGGGAGAGGGGTTGGGGGTGAGGGGAGCCTGCAACACCCATTGATTATCCCTGGTGATCTCAGGGCCACCCAGCATGATGCGAAGAGTCGGATCACGTTCCTTCAGTCGCTGGGCAATCCAGAGAGTTCGGTCGATGTTCCACAGGTAGCAGGTGAAGCCAACGATGTGCGGACGGTTAAGCAGGATGGCATCAACGAGAGCGACTTCACTGAGCGTATTCGACAGATGAGCAGGCAGAATCTGTATGTCGTACTGCTGATGTAGCCCTTGCAGTTCGGCATACATCTTGAGGTAGCCTGCCGCCAACGGTACGTTCCCGCGCAGCCGCCCGTGACCGAGCGGCGGGATGGGTAACTGAACCAGCAGGATAGCAGTAATTGACATAGATGATGTGATGATACCACATCATACAGGACTGAGTAGCTGACGAGCCCGGTATACCGAATGTAACGGCTGAATTGGCACGGTCTTACTCTCAACCCACCATTCTGTGCATGCATCTGGAGCGTTACCAATGGTATAACAGTGCCATCGTGATTATCAGGAAGTTCTTGACATGTTCTTTCGTTCCCTGGTGGCCTTCGCTTCGTTGTCGCTTGTCCTCCTCAGCGTACAGGCTGATCCGTTCAACCCCAAAGAGACAGAACCGAAGCTCTTCAAGAACCTACAGTTTCGCAACATCGGTCCCGCTGCAGGTGGTCGTGTCTGCCGGGTGGCTGGGGTGCCTGGTGATGCACTGACTTATTATGCAGCGACAGCAAGCGGAGGCCTGTGGAAGAGCAGCGATGGTGGCCTGCGCTGGCAGTCAATCATGGACGACACGGAATCGTTCAGCATCGGCTCCATTGCAGTAGCAGCCAGCAATCCCAATGTCCTGTATGTGGGCACGGGCGAAGCCAACATTCGGGGCAACGTTTGCAGTGGTGATGGCATCTTCAAGTCTGTCGATGCTGGGCGAACCTGGAAGCAGGTCTGGAAGCAGAAAGCTCAGATCGGCACGATCATCGTTCATCCGACGAATCCGGACATCTGCTTTGCAGCAGTGCTCGGGCATGTCTTCGGGCCCAGCAGTGAACGGGGAGTCTATCGCACCACTGATGGTGGCAAGAACTGGGAACGAGTTCTCTTCAAGGATGATGATACCGGAGCGAGTGATGTCTGCTTCGATCCGAACAATCCCAACGTCCTCTTCGCTGGTCTGTGGCAAACCCGCCGTCGGCCTTGGGATTTGACCAGTGGTGGCCCGGGTGGCGGGCTCTATGTCTCGCGTGATGCAGGCACTACCTGGCAGCAACTCAAACCGAAGAACGCCATCGACAAAGAGACTGGGTTGCCTGAAGGCATCTACGGACGAGTGGGAGTTGCGGTGGCACCGAGCAATAGCAATAGAGTCTACGCGGTGATCGAGGCAGACAAGGGTGGCCTGTTCCGATCTGATGATGGTGGAGTGACATGGCAACTGGCCAGCGGTGATCGCCGAGTACGGCAACGGGCCTGGTACTACACCACTGTCATAGTTGATCCACAGAACGCTGATGTCGTCTGGATACCTCAGGTATCGCAGCTCAAGAGCATTGATGGCGGCAAGACGTTCGACACCGTCCGTGGTGTACATCATGGCGACAACCATGATGTCTGGATCGATCCCGCCAATTCCAAACGTGTCGTGATTGGTAACGATGGCGGCGTCAGCATCAGCGTGGATGCAGGCAAGACGTGGTATGCTCCGCCGCTGCCGATCAGCCAGTTCTACCGCATCAATGTCTGCAACCGCACGCCATACCATGTGGGTGGCACAATGCAGGACCTGGGTGCCGGGGCTGCACCATCGTCCACGCTGACCTATCAGGGGATCCGTTTGTCGGATTGGTACCCCATCGGTGGTGGTGAAACGGGTTACGTCCTCTTCCATCCGAAGGATCCACACATCGTCTATGCGGGTGAATATGCAGGGATCATCACCCGGTTCGATACTCGTCTGAAGAGTGGCCGCAACATCTCCATCTACCCGGATAATCCCTCGGGACACGGTGGCGAGGACATGAAGTATCGCTTCCGTTGGCCTGCTCCGATTGCAGGCTCGCCTCACAACGCTGACGTCGTTTACCATGCTGCCAACGTGCTGTTTCGTACTAAAGATGGTGGCAAGACGTGGGACAAGCTCAGCGACGATCTGACCCGCAACGACAAGAACAAGCAGAAGTGGTCGGGTGGCCCGATCACCGGTGACAATACCACCGCTGAGTTCTATTGCACCATCTCGGCCATAACCGAATCGCCCAAACAAGCCGGGGTGATCTGGGTCGGTTCCGATGATGGCTTGGTGCATCTCTCGAAAGATGATGGTAAGACCTGGAATAACCTGACCAGCAAGTTGCCTGAGTTCCCCGAATGGGCGACGATCAAGATGATCGAAGCATCTCGCTACGAGGCAGGCACCGCCTTCGTAGTAGTAGATGCCCACTTACTGGGTGATACCAAGCCGTTTCTCTACAAGACCACCGACTTCGGTGAAACCTGGGAGACACTGAGCGACAGCATGCCCACAAGCAACTACCTGCACGTGGTTCGCGAAGATGCAAAACGCAAAGACATGCTCTTCGTCGGCTACGAACGAGGCATCTACTTCAGTACCGATGCAGGCAAGAGTTGGCAGAAGCTGAAACTCAATCTGCCTGCGGTGCCGGTGCATGATCTCATCGTGAAAGGGAACGATCTGGTAGCGGGCACCAATGGGCGCTCGATCTGGATTCTCGACGACATCAGTCCACTGCGAACTTTCACGACAGAGAAAGCGGAAGCAGGCAATGCACTGCTTGAAGCACAACCAGCCACCCGTTGGCGAGTGGGAAGTAGTGCTATCACCGGGCATGCTGCAGCGAACTTCCCCAATCCGGAGTTCGGAGCGGTGTTGCACTACTACCTGAAGAAGAAGCCAGAGAAGGAACTGAAGCTGCTGATCGTGGATGCAGCAGGGAACAAGATCATTGAGTACGAAGGCAAGAAAGATGGCGATGATAAGAAAGAACCCGCTGACGATGATGAAGGCCCGAACAAACCCAAGCTGCCGAACGAACCCGGACTACATCGATTCACCTGGAATCTGACTCACGATGGCGCCAAACCTATCAAGGGTGCGGTAGCTGACATGGGTTCGCCCGAAGCTGCAGGTGCAGTCAATCCAGGATCCTATGCAGCTACGCTGACAGTGGATGGGGTGAAGTACACGTCCAAGATCACCGTTCAGCCTGATCCCCGTACCAAAGTGAAACCGGAAGACCTACTCTCACAAGAGAAGACGGTGCTGGAGATGCGAGCCGATCTCAATCTGCTCGCATCATCTGTCGAGAGTATTCGTTCCGTTCGCAGTCAATTCGCCAGCCGCAATGCGCTGCTGAAGGAAGACAAAGCCGCAGAGAAGCTCATCGAAGCCAGCAAGAAAGCCATTGAGAAGCTCGACAAGCTCGAAGAAGAACTCCATAACCCCAAAGCCAAAATTCCCTACGATGTGTTGGCCATGAAGGGTGGTGCCAAGCTCTACTCCCGGCTCATCTTCCTTTATAACAGCGCTCTCGATGCAGATGGCGGCCCGACTCAGGGTGAACTGGAGGTCTACATTGATCTGAAGGGCATGCTGATGAAGACACTCACGGAGTGGGATAACTTCAAGAGTAAAGACCTGGTGGAACTCAACGACCAGGCGAAGAAACTGGAGGCACCTATTGTGGTGGTGCCGAAGGTGAAGAAGTAGAGACTTTGATCTGATACTCACGATAATCCCGTTCTGCACGCAATCGAGCTTGCGTTGCAGAACGATAGAATCGACCTTCGCGATTTGGCATGAACCACGGACGCATCTTTTGCACTGCTCGTCGGTAAAACGGAGTTGGCTTATAGGTTTCTAATTGTCGAATCCAGGCAAGCAGCGCATTGCTGTAGACGTAACCATCCACCAGTCGCAACAGATACTCCTCTGTCAGGCGAAAGGCAGGCATGATGTGCTGCATTTGCAGAGACTTGAATACGCCAGCGCTGAATCCAAGATCGAAAGCAGTCATGAGGATATCCTGATCGCCTGCTCTGTTCAGTTGATTGCCTATGGGATCAAGGGTGGACCGAATGGCACTCTGTTCGACCAGTGAAGCGTATCGCTCCACCACCTGCCGTCGCACACACATTCCAGCGCCGATCACGGCATTCTTGACGTGAGGCTTGTTGGAGCAATAGTCTTCGTTCTGATCTCGAAGGGCGAGGAGATACCAGTATTGCTTTGTCCATTCCTCGGGTTGCACTTCAAAGCGGGGTAGCACCCGTCCTCCTCCCCAAACGCCTAACTCAGGATGTTCTTTGGCAATACGAACCGCTTCTTTGAAGTAGTTGGGTGCCAGAATATTATCGTCATCCACATACACGAGCAACTCGTGCCTGGCTTCACGGAACCCAGTCAATCGGGCGGTGGTTAATCCCAAGCGCGGTTCACGCACGATGCGTGCATCAGGATGCCAGGAAAGATCCAGCCATTGTGCAACAGGCTCAGCATCGGCAGACGAGTTATCGATAACGAGGAGTTGAGAATGCGTCAGATAGTCTTGCTGAGCTTGGATCGAGGCAAGCGTCTGCTCAAGATAAGTGCGATTGGGATTGTGGGTGCAGATGATGATGCTTGCACTAGTAGTCATATTAGTTCTTCCGGAACAACATAACATTCTTAGCGTAGTACCACGTTACTCCCAGCTTACTCCAAAGAGCACGAAGTTTAGTTGTTTCGTCAGCATCATGAGTAAAGCCTGCATCAGTAAGCTTTGTTATCCAATAACTATTTGGTTGCTCATTAATATGATTCGTGCCTCCTTGGCCTGGTATGGCTGCGGAAAAAGCCAACGTGTCACCAAGCCTAGCAAGAAATCGGCAATAATGCGAGGCAAGTGAATCAGGCAGATGTTCACCAACTTCAAAGCTGCAAACAAGATCGGAGCACACCAGATCTTCTGGAAGTGTGGATCGCAAATCGAATTGTTTAACATCCAAGCCACGATTCTGGCAAAATTCTATACCACTTTTGGAATACTCATAACCACGAAGTGTCGTTATTCCAAGCTCTTGAAATGAGTAGAGAAGCGCTCCTGAGCCACACCCGACATCGACTACAGATTGAGGACTGCATAACTCAGCAAGCGATTTTGCCATCATTCTTCCCGAGGGCAAAGACTTCGCATCCAGATCCCGATAGTAATTCAAATCGTACATATCATTGTGTCTCTCCTCAGCATAAACCGTATCGAGCATTTTTCTTTTAGCACTGCCAACTAAAGGAAACGAGTTAATTCTCGACCTGACTGCGAGAGGCAACGAATACCATAAACGTTTGAAAAACTGATAGCTCATCGCGTTGACTAAGTTTGAGATTCCAAACTAAAGGTGGCAGGGACAAATATGTTGCCACACAGTGGAGGGGGGATTTTTCCTGACCCAAAAACATCAGCCGCTTCAACGTCAAAGCGGATTGCATCAAAGATGATATCCAGATCCTGATCGGTCTGTTCTTCACCAATGTACAGGTCTATGCTGTATGACCCTGGCATCAAAGGCATTTTATCGAAATGACAAGAAATAGTTCCTTTCGAAACGGCTGTCGAATATACATAGCCTGGAATAATCCTATTGTTGACTCCAAACATAGATACATCATACTTGTCTTTTATCACAACGCCTACAACTGGTCGCAACGAAGACTCCTCTTTGCAGTCAAATGAGACAGCAATCGTCAAAGGCTGTCCCATTTGTATAAAAGAGACGCCATCCTGCCCGCCTGAACTCAGACGGGCAGTTTCCATAAGCATTTTGCTGCCTGGCTTACGATTTCTATGCTTCTTTAGATCAATTAGATCAGATTGCTCAATCTGGCTACTTGCCATATACCGCTGGATGATATCTTTGGGATTGCCTATTGATTTGACATTACCTTGCACAAGCTCAATACACGACGTACACAACGATTCCACAGCGCTCATATTGTGACTGACAAATAAGACCGTCCTGCCAGCTTGGGAAACTTCACGCATCTTGCCTAAGCACTGCTTCTGGAACGCGGCATCGCCCACGGCTAGCACTTCATCAATAACCAGGATTTCCGGGTTCAGGTGTGCTGCCACCGCAAACGCGAGTCGGACATACATGCCGCTAGAGTATCTTTTTACCGGGGTATCGAGGAACTCAGAGATGCCTGAAAAGTCTACGATATTGCTAAACTGATCCTGTATCTCTAGCCGCCGCATGCCAAGTATCGAACCGTTCAGATAGATGTTCTCTCTTCCCGTAAGTTCTGGATGGAACCCTGTCCCTACTTCGAGAAGTGATCCCAGGCGACCCCGAACCGTAGCTTTTCCCGTGGTGGGTTCGACGATCCTGCTGAGAACCTTGAGTAACGTACTTTTGCCTGCCCCGTTGCGCCCGATAATACCTACTACTTCACCGTGGTTGATGCAGAAATTAATGTCTTTGAGTGCCCAGAACTCGTTGTAGGCTTCATCGTTGCGTGAGAGCTTGTTTTTCAACGAGCGGAAGCCGTTGCTGATGCGCTCGCTGAGATTGATCACGCTCGGTTGCTTCTTGCCAAGCCGATACATCTTTCCCAGGTCTTCTACGACAATGGCTGGTTTCATGGTTAGATCACATCCACCATTTTGCGTTCGACACGTGTGAAAAACGCAATCCCTGCCAAGAAGAGCAGCAACGATACCGCTGTCGAGAGAATGAGGTTATAGAACTCGATAGGCCTGCCAATGATCGAATACTGGATGCTTTGTATAAGTCCAAAAGCAGGGTTGAGCGGGATGAACGTGGCAAGCGTTTCATTAAACTTGCTACTATCCATGTAGAGCGTTGGGGTGGCAAAGATCCACATCTGCACTCCAAAGCCCAGGATATATCGGAAATCGCGTTGCACCACCACCAGCGCTGACAGCAGCGAGCCTACCCCGGCGGCAAGGATGATCAACATCAGTAGTGCAAAGGGGACAATGAACAAGGCACTCACCGAAGGCAGCACTCCCTGCCAGAGGAGAAGCCCCACCAGCATGATGGCACTGATCAGTAGATCGAAGAGGCAACTTCCTATGCAACTCAGCGGAACGAGCAAACGAGGGAAATAGACTTTGGTGACCAGGTTCTGATTGGTCAGCAGACTATTGCCACCGAGTTGCACCGAGTTAGACAGGAAAGTCCACGGAAGAATTCCGGAGAGGACATAGACCATGTAGTTGGGAATGGTCTGTGAAAACCCACCAGCACGCCCAAGGAACGCAACAAAGATGATGGTTGTGGCTAGCGGCTGCAAGAATGCCCAGGCAATACCTAGTGCAGTCTGCTTATAGCGGATGAGAATATCACGCCAGGTGAGATAATAGAGGAGTTCGCGGTATTTCCAGAGTTCGGGCCAGTCAACCATGAGCCAGCCTTGCCGAGGTGCAATCACGGTGACTGGAAAAACATCAGGTTGTTCAGGTGCAGCCACCACTGCAGGCAAACTGGTTACCAACGCCTCTTCACTCACGATGATCTGAATTGCCTCTTCAAGAATCTGTTCACTACTGGATGGTATATGAGCCAGGCGTGGGAGGAAAAGGTGCCTGAAGTGGCTTAGCCATTTCTTCTTGCGATCAGCTTACGGTAGAGTTCGGCTGTCTCTCTTGCGACATCAGACATGTTGCGCGGTGGCGGAATATTACGCTGCAGGGAAGGGATGAGTTCCGTTTCGTCGATGCATCGTCTAAGAAGCCGGGATAACTCGTGACTGTTTCCTGTTTCAAAGAGCAGCCCGGTATGACCATCTTTGACGAGTTCAGCAATGCCACCGCGGTTACTACCGATGACAGGCAGCTTGGCCGAAAATGCTTCCAAAACCACGAGTGGACCCGTTTCGAGCCAGTTCGATGGAACAACCATGATGTCGGAGGCAAGCATATGCTGCGTGATTACTGAATGTGATAACTGACGAGGTGCTTTAAATCGACGATCCCCAGTAATTTTCTGCAAGCATCGCTGTCCGTAAGGAGAATCCCAGTAGGGGCCAAAGAAGGAAACCTCAATAGGAGCATCGTCGGGCAGCAACTTTACAGCATCAATAAGCACTTCCTGACCTTTCACATCGTCACAACGGCCAAGCATGATGATGCGTAGAGGATCGCTGGTTTTTCTGGATTGACGGTGAGGAAGTTCGCGAGGAGTCAATGGCAGGCCAGTCGAGATGTGGGCTAGCTTCTCGGCAGGCACTCGGTTTCGCTTCATGACTTCCATTTGCCAGCGACTGAGAACATGCATGGCATCGATTTGTGATATCATTGAGTGCCAGGCATGATAGTAGTGTCTGGTCATTTCTCGAGCAGAGAGTGCCCTTGAGAGTTTGCTGTTGCCCAGAACTGGCAATGAAACAAGAGACAACGGTTTGCGTGCAACAGCAGGGATGCCTTGCACGAGCAAGCGGCATTCAGTGCAGCGATTGATTTGAATTTCTCCATCACAGACAGTGGTGCCGCCATACAGAAGTTCTCGCTGCAGACACGACTGCCCTGGGCTGTGCTGTGTCATCACGATCGGAATTCCTGCTTGTTTGATAACTTCAATATGTGTTCGATTGGCAGCAATGGAGAAATCGTGAAAGTGAACGATGTCTGGCTTGATCTGGTGTAAAGCTTCTTTGAAGCCTGGTGTAGGCAATTCGAGGTTATAGTAATCGGCACGTTCAGGCTGTGGGAGAGATTGAATGACATGTACTATCGCTTGTTCAAAATCATGCATGCCCAAGGGTTCAAGAATGTGTGAATTCTGGTGAAAAAGCACATGATTTTGCCAATCGAGCAAATGTAATTCACGAATCAGGCTTTGTGCATAAATCTCTTTGCCGCCAATGACCCAAGGAACGTACGCTACTGTGAGGTGAAGAACTACTGGACCAGGCATAGCGAACTCTAGTGCAAGATACCGAAGATAATGTAATAGCTTACGAATTGTGTCGGGTATTCACATAAAGTGGTTCTTCAGGAATTCCTGAAGGAGACTTGTTTCTCCAGAGAACCTCGCCTTACAATGCGACCGGAGGTGACGATGTATCCATCAGGTTTATGGCGGGGGTTCTGGGAGCAGCCTTACTTTGGAAGGCAGTTCATGGAGGACTTCACGCTCAAGTTCAATGCCGGGATCGTGAGTGGTGGTGGCCACGACATTATTGGCGTGTTCGTCATCAAGGGTGATTACAACGCTGGGCAGATCAGCTTTGTGAAGCAGTACGTCGGCAAGCACAAAGTGATCTACAGCGGCCAGTACGACGGCGAGGGTTCCATTCATGGAACATGGGTGATACCCGACAACGGTTCGGGACCATTCTCGTTGTCACCCAGTCCGTATCAAGTGAAACCCGACGCTCCGATCCAGGAGATCGGCTAAGCAGTGGCAGACTTCTTCTGCATTCCTTTTCTTCGTCGCTGCTTCTTGAGTTGCCGCCAGCAAACAAAGCCAAGAGCAGCGCCGGCTGTGGTGGTGAGGGCGATGGTGGCTGGTTCTGGCACACCCACTACGACGAACGCTGAACCGGTGAAATCACCAGCGAGCGTGTACAAGCCTTGGAATTCGTAGGCACTCGGCATCGCAGCCAGGAGATTGTCGATCTTTTCCTGATCGCTGCTGCCCGGTGAGGAGTTGAGCACAGCATTGGCGTTGCCGGAGCCACGGGCGAAGAGTTCATCGAAGAGTTGAGTATTAGGGCCTGCGGTGATGAAGAAGTCGTCTGGAGTGTTCTTGATGCCATCGTCGCCATAGTTCAAACCGACGAAGCCAGAACTGTAGTTGTAAGAGCCAGCAGGCACACTGAAGCCAAGGAAATTATCCACATCGGTGCTGGTGGACTGGAAGCTGAGCTGAGATAGGCTGAACTGCTGGCCATTGCCAACGATGTGCAGGTTGAAATACATGCGATTGCCAAACTCATTGGCAAAGTCTGGTCCGAAAGCTGTGCCCGGGCTCGCGGTGTTGAGCCAACTGTTGAACTCGGAGACAAGCCAGGGGGACACCAGTGCGCCATTTGCAATCTGCTGGTAGTACGTGGGCAGCGTGCTCGTTCCGTTGGTAGATTGGCCGGCGATGAGTGCTGCAATGGCATTGCTTTCCCAGCCGGGATACGAAGACGAACCAAACACATTTGGGGCCAACGAAGGGTATACCGATACCGACGGTTGTGGCTGTGCTGCGATTGCTGAGGTGAGCAGCAATACTGCTATCAGTGATGCGATGTTACGTGACATCGTGATTCTCCTGGCGAGGTAGGCATGGACACGCATCATACGGCAAGGCTGCGGTGGGTGCAAACCCAATGCGATGGGGCATCATAGCAAACAAAAAAGAGCCACCGGCTTTATGCCGGTGGTGATCGTGAGAGTACTTATCTTTTCGAAAGGACCTACGACGGGATCAAACCCGAGGCTCTTGTTATGTTTAGTTAATCACCTGATAAAACACATTCCGCTGTTTGGGTTCATAGCCCACCTCGCGGATGGCGTCTTTGATTTGTTCGAGCGTCAAGTGATGCACCGTACCTGCTGCTGAAACGACATTCTCTTCCAGCATCAGGCTTCCCATGTCGTTGGCACCATAGTACAGAGCCAGTTGCCCTATCTGTAAACCTTGCGTCACCCATGACGATTGAATGTTGGGAATGTTATCGAGGAACAGCCGGGCAACGGCCTGGGTCTTGAGATACTCAAAAGCCCCGGCTGGCTGGATGTGAGCCATCTCAGTGTTTTCGGGCTGGAATGTCCAGCAGATGAAGGCAGTGAAGCCGTGGGTTTCATCCTGCAGTTGTCGCAGCACATCGAGATGTTCGATCCGTTCTTCGAGCGTTTCGATGTGGCCGAACATCATGGTGCAGGTCGATTTCCCACCAAGCTGGTGCCAGGTGCGATGAACTTCGAGATATTCCTGAGTGAGCACCTTATTCTTAGTCATGGCCAGGCGAACGCGGTCAGTCAGAATTTCACCCCCACCACCGGGTAGGCTACCTAACCCAGCAGCTTTTAGTCGTTCCAGAACGGTCTTCACTGGTAGCTTGTTGATCTTGTGGAAGTGCCAGATTTCGGAAGCACTGAAGGCGTGCAGGTTCACTTGAGGATAGGGCGACTTCAAGTCACGCAGCAAGTCTTCGTACCATTCCAGCTTGAGCGATGGATGGTTGCCACCTTGTAGCAGAATCTGGTCGCCACCAACGGCAATCGTCTCTTCGATCTTCTTGTAGAGTTCTTCCCGGCTCAGCACGTAAGCATCGCTGTCGCTGGTCTTGCGATAAAAGGCACAGAAGTCGCATACGGCTGCACAGACGTTGGTGTAGTTGATGTTGCGATCAATGTTGTAGGTGCGGTACTTTTCGGGGTGCATCCGCTCGCTGACTGCCAAGGCTGCCTTACCGATGGCGATGAGTTCGTTGGAACGGAGGAGTTCCACACCTTCTTCTTTGCTGATACGCTGTCCTGCAACTGCCTTCACCAGGATCGGTGTGATGTCGCCTGCGGGTTGCGTGTTGCGGGCCGGAGGCAAGAGTTCCGGGCGTGGCTTACCGCGAACGACAGGTACAAAGGGAGCGGGGGCTTCACTGGCACAAGCGCCGGCTTTAGCAAGAGGCAGCGAGAGCAGGGCTGTGGCGGTAGTCACTGAATGTCACTCCTTCGGGAGCAAGGCCGAGGGCTGCAGCGTGGTTGTGGAAGCGACGAATCGCTTCCCATTCCTGCGGACCCAAGTCGAACTTGATGATATTGGTCAGATAGCGGCGACAGTAGGCGGGGTCAAGTTGCAGCCGCTGTGCTTCGTTCCAGGCAATCTCGGCAACAGCTTCGATGCCCCGCCGCTTAGCTTCCAGCATCGCATCAGCAGTAGTTCCCAGTTCAACCCCGGGACGAACCGCCCAGATAGCATAGACGAAAGGCAGACCCGTCCAGCGAGTCCACTCTTCGCCGAGATCGAGGCTGAACGGGTAGCCTGGCAGGGCAGCCTTCATAGCACGATCACCGATGAGGAGCACTGCATCAGCATCGCACTCTTCAATGGGCTGATCCATCAGGAACGGGCGACATTCGAGTTGGCAGCCATAACGGTTCTTAAGGAGCACTTGAACGAGGGCAGCACTGGTGCGGGAACCTTCATCGAGAGCCAGCGTACGGATGTTGGGGCAGGGGACCTTGCTGAAAACGGTGACGCTGAGCACCGGGCCATTGGATGCGATGGCCATGTTCGGCAGAATGCGGTAGCCATTGCCGCGGAAGACTTCGACGATAGGGATGAGAGCAACATCGAGTTGGCCTGCACTGAGTTGATCAGCCAGGCGACTGGGGAGGTCCAGCAGCAAGTCCGCCTCCGGAGCCAACTGGTCAAGCTGGTGGATGAGCGGCTTGGTGTTGAGATAAGTCACTGCACCAATCTGAATGCGATGTGACATGGTATTCCCCTTCCGAAGCCTATTTTAGAGGGGAAAGGGTAAGTTTCAATGTTTTCTGAACGGATTAGCCGCCATAATATCTATCTAGTCACGAAAAAACCCCGCTCGTCGCGGGGTTTACTTCAGTGGACAGAGCCGGGTATGATCCGGCGACCTAAGGATTTTCAGTCCTTCGCTCTACCAGCTGAGCTATCTGTCCTTGGTTTAACTAGCATATACGAAGACAGCCCCGTCGTCTAACTGGTTCAGCGAAACTCATTTGATTTGCATCGATTTTCCATCGATGACCCGCAGTTCGTTGGTCTTCTGGAAGAAGATGAACCCTTTGGCCCGCTGAATCCGGTACGGAGCGCCGGGAGCATCCTGATTGTAGAACAAGGCATCGTTACCACTCAAACCTTCCATCACGATTTGTCCCTTCTCTTCCGAGTAGGACATTAAATCGGCTTTGACATACGAGGATTGGTTCATCCGCATTTCCGCATTTCCTCGTGCCTGAGCTTCTTGAAGGGTAGTGTTGTTGGCCCCCTGCTTGATGTTAGCTTCAAATCTATCTGAAGCGATGTAGATACCATTCTTAGGCAAACGCCTCTCATCGAGCGGCATGCCAATGTCATCTCCGGGTACTTTGAACATTTTCACGTTGCGCCAGAAGTTGAGTTTACCGTCAGCGCTGCGGAACTCAGCTTCCTGTTCAAAGATAATGCGTTCAAGCATCATCACACTAGGCGACGATTGTTCTGCAGCTTTGACAGTACCAGGGGTAGAGGTATTTTGATTCATGTCGAACAACTGGTTCTTCCCAGCCCGAACCATGTTGATCTCACCTGGTCCATAGACCTTGATGATTTCATGCTTCTTCTGGCTGTTATCGAACAGTACCTGAATCCCTTCGATACGGACAAGATGCCGATCAGGTGTTCCGGGTTTGATGCGTTGTTCAATGACAACAGGATTAGTACGGCCACCATTTTCTTGCGTATTCGAGGTGCAAATCACACTCTCAAACCCTGCTGCCATCTGAGGTTCGTGATTTTTTTCCGATTTACCTGATAGCGACATGGTACGATCAAGAGTGATTGTCATGGAATGGCAACTCAATGTGATGTCACCCTTCTCAGCCAGAACATTGCCAGTAAATTCAGCGGCTCGTCCTCCGAAGCGCATGCTGGTGGTCCAGTTGAAGTTCACCTGCTCAGGTACCTTGATGGGTTTTCCCTGGAAGTCGCGATCGGTGAAGAAGCTGAACTTGCCAGGCCCGGGGATGTTCACGGTGTTCTCAGCCTGATCGAGATCAATCACCTGACCTTCGAGGACGTTGTTGGCATAGTTGACGATTGCTTTGTTGCCATAGAGCTTAATGCGGTAGAGATCGTGGCTGTGCTGCATGGTCATTTCGACACGCTGCCCACGAATATCGATACCGTTCTGCTTGCCGGGTTCGGTTTTGCGTTCGATATGAACCTGCTCGCGTGCTTCCAGGCGACGAAGAACTGGCTGCTTCTCGCCAACGACCAGAATCTCGCCATCGATTTCATTGGCTTGAATGTACATAGGTGGCGTTGTTGGTGCTGGAGAGCTTTTCGTTTCCGGCTTGCCCAGCAGGTTCGGCTTGGCTTCCTGTGCCGGTTGAGGAACGCCGAACCCATCTTGAGCCTTGTTGAGTACGAAGTCTACCGGAGCAGTGGTAAAGTTGAGAGTCAGTCGATTCGCTTGCGGAATCATAAAGCGTGAAGAGACCACGCTCACCCGCTGGTCCACTTCCACGCGTTTGAGGGCATCGAGACGATCCAAGCCGGCCATGCCCAAACCGTTCTGCTGGTTGGGTTTCTTTGGCTCTTTGGTCTTGTCTTCCTGATGGAGCCAGGCTTTCACCTGTTCGCCTGCCATCCGGCCCATCTTGTCGTGCATCAGCACCGCACTGCCGTAGAGTTCAATGCGGTGTTCCTGGGTAGTGCGATGCCACTGTAGTTCACGCTGCCAACTGGCCAGAGTGTAAGGATCCGGCTGTTGAGCAGTTGCCCGCAGTTTGATCTCGCCCGGGCCGTTGATCATCAAGCCCCGTGGGTCCTTATCTTCCGTACCTTTGATGGGCAGCAGAATCTTGATAATGCCTTGCGTGATGATGTCGTACTGAGCCAGCGTAGCAACCACTTCATCCTTGCCTCGCAGCCGGGCTTCGTGGGCGATGTTGTCACAGATGAATTCGATGCCTTCCGCTTTGAGACCGTTACCCAGCCCATCTTCATTGGCGATGATCTTCACCTTCTTGCCAGTAGCTACCGCTCGCTTCAGTTCAAATTGCTGCATTTCTTCTTCGACACTCGATGTAGCTGGTTTGGGACCAGTCTTCGGTTTGGGTGCAGGCGGGGTCAGTTCGAGCGTCAATCGCTCGTCAGCATGCAGTTCATCTGACTGGAGCTTGCTGTTCGTACCAACCTGAACCATGCGGTGCCTGGAGGCATTGACCTTGGTGTTAAAGACCGCGATGTGGTTTTGCAGATCGTAACTGAACGATTCCTTGCAACTGATCACCATAGGCAAAGCAGGTTGTTGAGCAGCGTCAGCCTTCTTCTCTTCAGTCTTGCCTACTGTTCCACCCAGTAGGCTGCCATTGAGCTTCATGAAGCTGAACTCGACATCTTTTTCGAGTGTGATGGACTTCACCGAACTGATGCCCATGCTTCCTTTCTCACCTGGTGCAGAGGGCTGAGTATCTTTCTTGCTGTTCTTCTGGTTCTTCTCTTCAGCCTTGGCGACGAGTTCGGTGTTGAGGGTGATTTCAAGCCCGGTGCCGACGAAGCGGGCTTCCGGTGGTTCGGCGTAAACAGCAGTCACGTAGCCATCGCACCAGATGCGACGCTGGGCATCGACAAAATCGATCCGCTTCTCGCAGTAGATGCGAATGTCATCCTGAGCTTCCGGGGTGCCGTGGTTGTGCGTCAGGGTGATCGACTTCCCCAGGATGTGCCCCATCGTGGGTTTCAGGTTCGGCTTGATGTCGTACAGGTTCTTCACTGGCTGATTGAAAGTGATGAACGCTTCCTGTCCCTGCAGCGTGAGAATCTCTTCGCGTGCAGGCTTGCCTGCTTCTGCTGCCTGCTTCTTGAAGTTCGCCAGGCTGATGTTGGCCATCCGCAGGACGCCATTATCTAGCGACCATTCATCAAAGGCAAACACCGTACGATTGTCAGGTGGTCCAATTTCAAAGCTGCGGCTGCGTGAAATCTCCTGACACTTCGGCCCAAATGCCCTCTCCAGCATCTTGTTGATCTCGTGCTGACGATTGACATAGCGTTCCGGGTTGTCGCTAATGTTCACCTGGCCATTGGCTGTAGTTCGATACTCCGGTGGCAATGGCGGCAAGCCATCGTAATGCCCCAGAAAGAAGGCATACAACTGGTATGCACCCAGGAATAAGGTGAAACTAAAAACCATCAGGAGCAGGCGACGAGGCGACCACATAGTGTGCTCCTTATGCCTGGCTCAAGGGCCAAAGCCCCTGGCTGCACAGTATCGTTTCGATGGCTGCGCGTACCGCACCGCAGCCTCCCGCTTCGCGACTGATAAAGTGTGCCGCAGTCAGTGCTTCACCACAACCATCAGCAGGGGACAAGGCCAGGCCCGCTACCCGCATTATCGGCAGATCAGGCAGGTCATCACCCATGTAGGCAATCTGTTCCGACTTTAAGTTCCATCGTTCCAGCAACTGGTGATAGCCAGGAACCTTGTTGGTATTCCCTTGCTCAACTGCTTCGATGCCCAGTTCCTTGGCTCGCAGAGTGGTGACGAGGCTGGATCGACCACTGAGGATGCCCAGCTTCTTACCAGCCTTCTGCCAGAGCTTGATGGCTGAACCATCACGAACATGGAACAACTTGATCTCCCAGCCTTCACCGGTGTAGACAATGTTCCCCGCAGTCAGCACGCCATCGACGTCCAGGATCAGTCCTTCAATCTGTCTGCATCGTTCCGCGAGGGTCATCTGCTCTCCGTAGTGGACGACCAATACTCAATTGGCTTGCTTGATGGGTGCCATTGTTTCGCTGTACTCAGCGTAACAATGCGAGGTTGCTTGTTTCTATGCGTATCTAACTGTATGGCCATCCTTCATCGTCTCGTTAGCCTGGCACGGTTACGTCGAGTACGACGAAACCGTGGCACCCATCTAGAGTGCCGTTTGGCTTGGCGGTGCCCTACGCTACGGCTGACAACTCTTCCTCTACCGGCACCAGGCCGATGAGGTCGGTAATGTCGAGCAGCCCGACGGGTTTGCCTGCTTCATCGACCACGGGCAATTCGCTGATCTTCCGTTCCTGGATGATCTCGATAGCTTCCATCAGTCGCGAAGAGGTTTTGACAGTAATCGGGCTATGAGTCATCACTTCCGAGATGGGGCGATCAATCGCTTGATCCCGTCGTTGGGTAAAGAGTCTGGCCAGATCGCTATCGGTAAAGAGACCGGCGAGTTTGCCTTGTTCATCGAGCAGTAGCACCGCACCAGTACGCCGCCCTCGATAGTTGGCTTGGCTGAAGACGGAACGAACAGTGTCGGTCACCAGGGCAGTTCGCAAGGCTGCTCCCTGTCGCATCAGGTGATCAACCTTCATGAGCTTGCGGCCGAGGCTGCCTGCAGGATGAAACCGGGCGAAGTCTTCTGCACCGAAGTTCCGCATTTCGCTGAGCACGAACGACATCGCATCGCCCACTGCAGCCATGGCTGTGGTGCTGGTGCTGGGGGCCAGTTTTAGTGGGCAGGCTTCATCGAGCGGGCCAATCACGATAGCTACATCAGCATGACGAGCCAGGGTGCTGTTGGCATTGGACGTGAGACCGATCACGCCATGAGCCAGCGACCGCAAGCTGGGCAGCAGACGGACAATCTCTTCACTTTCGCCACTGTGCGAGAGAGCAATCACCACATCCTGTGGAGCCACCATGCCCAGGTCGCCATGCATGGCCTTGGTGGCATCGAGCAGATAGGCCCGGGTGCCGGTGGAATTCAGCGTACCGGTAATCTTCTGTGCGATGTCTGCAGACTTGCCGGTGCCGGTGAGGGCGATGCGGCCGGTGCAATGATAAATGAGGTCAACCGCTTCGAGAAACGTGGCGGACAAGCGATCTGCGACGAGCCCCAGTGCAGTCGCCTCCGTACGGACGATCTGGCGAGCATAGGCCAACCTGTCCCAGAGCGACCGCGTTTCGGGCAACGTTTGATGAATACGTAACGTCACAAGCCGCCTCCTTGCAGCCTGGGAAATCTCCAGCATTGACTTATAGTCGGTTTCGCCAGTGCTGCAATGCCAATTGGACGGCAACCTGAGGGTTACCGTTGTGTGAAAGCTCTTTGGCGTGTAAAATGCTATTCAGACGGAGAAGAACCATGAGTGCCGTAGCACCGCCTCGACGACAAACCCTGGATGACCTTGCACGCTGCACCTCGAAGGCGGAATTAGTGGATGGAAGGATTGTCAAATTCATGCCAACGGGATTCCGCCCGAACCGGGTCGCTGCGTATATCTATCGAATTCTGGACGATGTAGCCCGCGAGATCGGTAAGGGCTGGGCACTAACAGACAATGCTGGTTTTCGTGTACGACGTCTTAGTTCCGGACGTGAAAGCTTCTCTCCCGATGCAGCATATTATAATGGGCCACTGCCACCCAATCAGATGAAGTTCATCCCAGGGCCGCCAACGGTGGCTGTTGAAGTGCGAAGCGAAGGGGACTACGGCCCGGCAGCAGAAGTAGAGCTCGCCAGCAAACGGGCAGACTATTTTGAAGCAGGGACGCTGGTAGTGTGGGATGTGGATCTCGAAGCCAACTGCATCCATGTGTACCGGGCTGCATCACCGGAAATACCAACCACTTGTGGCATGGGCGATCGCGTCAATGCTGACCCAGCACTCCCGGGGTGGAGTGCTTCGGTCAGCGACATTCTTCGGTAGTATCATCTCATTCATTCAAATAAGCTGAAGCACAAACTATTGATCGGTTCCTGTATTATTGGTCTGTTGAGCAAAACGGTCTCGACGAATTGCCATCATACCCGTCAAGATGAAGAGCATGCAAACTCCAGCAGCCGATGTCGAGTTCCACTTTTGGGTTATTTCAACAATTGCACCGCCTAGAAAAAGACCGATCCCTAGCCCGATTAATACACCACCGAAAACCTGATTCCATTTCATGACAGACCTCGTTTCTAACTTCCAATGAATACTTACATACAGCATTTACCATAAACACAGCCCATAGTCGATCATAATCACTACGTAAACAATTCCTTTACCACGGTTCCACCATCAACGATCTTGATGGGGCGACCAACGCCGGACATGTTCTCTTTCTTCGGGTTGATCTTCAGAGCCTGGTAGAAGGAACAGAAGAGATCGGTCACCTGTACCGGGCGGTCTTTCACATCGCGTCCATCGGCACTGGTGGAGCCGATCACCTGGCCACCCTTGATGCCACCACCAGCCAGCATGACATTGAAAGCACGGGGATAGTGATCACGGCCGGTGCGGGCGTTGATGTTTGGCGTGCGGCCAAACTCGCCCATCCAGATCACCAGTGTCTTGTCAAGCATGCCCCGTTCTTTGAGATCGCTGATGAGGGCAGACATGCCTTGATCGACATCGCCTGCCAGCTTGGCCACTTTGTTGAAGTTATCATCGTGGGTATCCCAGTTGCCATGACCGACTTCGACGAAGGTGACACCCGTCTCCACAAGGCGACGGGCCATCAGGCAACCCTGACCGAAAGGCGTTTTGCCATAGCGTTCACGATCGCTGGCTTTCTCCTTGTTCAGATCGAAAGCAGCCAGGCGTGGGGACAAAATCATGCTCGACGCAGACTGATAGATAGCCTTCTGATCGCTGACACGGGCCTGGCCGCCGTTGTTGGCGAAGTCCTTACTCAGAGCATCCATCAGCCCGAGACGACGAGTGAGGCGTTTGCCATCCACACCAGCAGGCAGTTCCACATTCTGTGGCAAGCGATTAGGATCGGGGACACTGAACGGGGCGAAGCTCATGCCGAGGAAGCCCGAACCGAGACCAGCGACATCCTGTCCACCACCGCCACCGATGTTGACATAGTGAGGCAGATCGAAAGTGGGGTCAGCGATTTCGCTAGCGACCATGGAACCCAAGCTGGGGTACTTGATGCTGCCTGATGGGGCGTAGCTGGTGTGCATCTGGTAGACAGCCCGCGGGTGGTTGCCTTCCTTGCTGGTCATCGAACGGATGATGGCACACTCGTTCATCAGCTTGGCAGTGCGTTCCCAGCCCTTGGCAATGTGGATGCCTTTGACAGCTGTGGAGATAGCTTCGGTCGGCCCACCGTTCTTGGTGTTGGGCTTCGGGTCGAAAGTTTCCAGTTGGCTCGGGCCACCTCGCATGAAGAGCAGGATGCACGACATCCCCTTCTTGCGAAGCTCCGGAGCAGCCGCCCGCACCTGATCCATCCAGGACAGCCCACCCAGAGCAGCCCCACCGATGGCAATGTTCTTGAGGAAGTCTCGCCGATGAGCAATGTGGCCATCACGAGTCAGGTGCAGATTGAGGTTATGGGTGAGCATGTGTGTCTCGGAATTATTGATGAATGTTCTTGTCTGGTTCCCTTCTCCCTCCCGGGGAGAAGGGCTAGGGATGAGGGGGTTGTTTTGTGTTTAACCGTGTTGGATTCAACAGGGTTGAATACAAGTCTCAACCCCTCACCCCGGCCCCTCTCCCCAATAGGGAGAGGGGAGCATGCACTATCGTTTCGTTTGGAACTCGGCGGAGTTGATGAGGGCCCAGAAGAGGTCTTCGAAGGCTTCCTGGCGTTTGCCAATCCTCGTGATGTAGTCGAGGCTGACTTTCTCTTCACGTGGGGTAGGGGTTCTTGCCAGCACTCGCAGGTAGACCGCTTGCACTGCTTCCTTGTCGCTAGCACTCGTCTTGAGAATCTTCGCCAACGTGCTGTCGCCTGCTGCTTTCATGCGGCCCTGGAAGGCGACGTTGTTCATGAGGAAGAGAGCCTGGGTGACAGTCGATTCAATCTCATCCTGCTTGATGTTGGGATCGTAGCCAAAGATAGTGCGGAACTGGCCTTCAAAACCAAAACGACGGGCGAGCCGTTCTGCTGGCCCACCAGCTTTGCCAGCCGCGAAGGGCCGTTGCTGGGCCTGCACGTTGCCGAGCACTGCGTTGACCGATTCCCACAGTTCGTCAGCAGTCAGCTTGGCAGGGTAGTTGCCTGCAAAGTGAATATGCTGGTTGGCTGCTTCGCCGAGACGCACTTGTCTCTGGTAGGTCTCGGAGTTCATGATGAGTCGATAGAGATCGCGGATATCCGTATCGGTAGCTTTGAAATGCTGAGCCAGCTTGAGAAGCACTTCGGGGTAGGTCGCTTCCATCAGTGGCCCCATGTTATCCACAGGGTTGTAGAACGACTGGCCCATAAGATCAGCCCACACCCGGTTCACCATGTTGGCATAGAACCAGTAGTTGTTGTCAGCGGTGATGTACTGCGACAGCACCTTGCGGCGAGCTTCGTCACTGAGGTCTCGCTTGGGTGATTCGCCGGTAAGGAACTTCGGCTGAACGAGGTGAGTCTTCTTGGGGTCGTCCTTGTCGGGCATGCGGTATTCGCCGACGAGGGCACTGAAGATGGTGAAGCCGACGACCCGGTTTTCTTCACGCACCGGACGATCCTTGGTGCGAGCGTAGAAGGCAGCGAGTTCATGGAACTGTTCCCGCTTCCAGATGTCGGTCGGATGATCGTGGCACTGGGCGCACTGAATCTGGATGCCCATGAACACGCGAGCCGTGTCAGCAGCCCGTTCCATGTTGGCTTCCGCACCCAGGTGGGTGAGCAGGAAGTAGCCTGCACCTTCGTCTTTATCCTTAGTGGAACTGCTGGCACTCGGTGGGCCGTAGCGAACGATGCCGTTGGCGGTGATCATCTCGGTGACCATCGTCTTCCAGGGCGTGTTCTTGCGGATCGATTCTGCCAGCCAGGCTTCAAACTTCGGTTCGTTGGCCCGGGAGCGGACTTCGGTGGCTCGCATGGTCACTACATCACGCCAGTATTTGGCCCAGTGCTTGTTGAAATCGTCGCTGGCCAGCAGTCTGTCGATCAGTTCAGGACGCTTGTTCGGTGTCTTGTCCGCAACAAAGCGTTTGATCTCGCTGGGTTCAGGCAGCTTGCCAACGAGGTCCAGATAGACCCGGCGAAGGAAAGCCTCGTCGGAAGTGCGGGCTGCATACTTGAGCCCTTCCTGCGACTGCAGCTTCTTCAGCATTGCATCGATATCAGTTGGAGCGAGTTTGCGGGCTTCGGTGCTCAGCCACTCCTTGGGAGTGACATCGACCTTCTCCAGGTTCTTGCCATACTCCGGTGCAGGCTTCTTCTTATCGTCAGCTACGGTGCTGCTGCACAACCAACCCGTGGTGATCAGACTCAATATTAGGAGTGTAAATCGCATGGCAACCTCACGAACAGTCATCAGGTAGTATAACCCCTGAATGATCGTGAGGTTCTGTAAAAAAGGCCATATGAGACAGGCCAGTTGCTACTTCCCTGCCCGCCACACTGGCCCCAGCATCGACCACTGCTGGCCATCCCAGTAGAAGAGGTGGAACTTCATCCCCAGCTTCTCGCCAGGCTTCACAAACCCTACCTGATAATACGTCACCCCAGGCTTTAGCCACTTGCCTGCGACTTCGAGAGCGCCACCGGGGAAGTTATTGCTGGCTGGCTTCTTGCCAACGAGGTCTTCGGTGGTGGCGGAGTGCATCGTTATCTCAGTCTGCTCTGGTTTCATGTTGAACAGCCTGGCCGCGTTGCCTTGTGCTCCATCCTTGAACTTGGTGTGCATGCTGGCGATCTTCTTGATGTCGTTCGACGAGACATCATCACGCAGGCCCGCTTTCAGACGAGTTTCGTCAGGCATCAGGCCGAAACCCAGTGTGTTGATCGTTTTCGCATCCTTCTTCACGGTGGCCTGCTGCAGCTTCTCGCAGAGAGCCTTCAGATTTTCAGCCGTGTTCTTTTGCTCGAAGGGTTGAGCATGGCAAAAAGTCGAAGTGTAAGCTATCAGAGTGATAGAGAGAGTTGTCCGCAACAACATCATTTACCCCGTTCGAGAGATTGGTTGAGGTGAATAACACTAGAAGACTGTACCATTCCAGACTTCTTGATGGAATGTCGCCCGGAAGGAATGTACTCTGCTTCGATAGGAGTACGTCCAAAAGTAATTGAGACCCGTATGGAAACCAAGCTTCGATACATCGTTTCAGGAAAGAACCCTGCAGGCCAGCGACGCACCGAGTTTGCCTACGGCACTTCCTGTGATCTTGCAGTCAAACCATTCCGCGATCAGGGGTGGAGCGAACTGGTGCTTCATACGGATGAAGTTCAAGCAGTTGTCATGAGTACGCTTCCACCTCAACAAGGCAGTGCCTATAACGTCTTGCAGAATAACAGGTACACTTGGACAGGCTATTGGCTCGATGTTCTATCCATCTATCGGCGAATCTGGTGGATGGTTTTGCTGCTTTGGGCGCTCAAGATTCAGTCATCGGTATGGCCTTGGTGGCCTACCATCCTCATTTCGGTTCTCCCTATCCTGGTTCCGTTATTAACAAGATTGATCGCCAGCTACTATACTTGGAATGTTATCAGAGCAACTGAACATGAGGTGAAAGGCCACTGGCAAGCCATGCTGAATGCCGCACAAGGAATCCGTCCTCCTATGAAGATATTCTTGAAACACTATCTGTGTGCAACTGCCTACGCAGGCATGAAGCGACTTGATGATGCACTTGTCGAAATGGAACAACTCAAGGAACTCAAAGAACTACCTGATTGGCTTTGTCTGCATTGGCTGGTCTCTGTTTATTACACAGCAAGTGAGTACGAACGGGTCAAGCCACTTGAACAACAGTTGGAAGATATCGCCCCGGACAATGTCTGTGTGATACTAACACAAGGCATGAGGCACCTAATTTACGATCAGGACTATCAAGCTGCTGGATTGAAACTAAACCAAGCAATGAACCACGAGATTGCAGACACCATGTGGTCGTTCCGCTACCTCATTGAAGCTGGAGTTGCCTTGAATGGCAGACGTCTCGATGATGCTCAGCGACTCCTCGTCAAGGCTGAAGAGTGCATCAAGCCATTCCTGTATGCATCGACGACGCGAATTCTTCTCGCTGCTATTCAAGCTTACCAAGCCATCGTACTCTCCCGTCAGGGACACCACGACCAGGCCGTCAGGCTATTTCGCAAAGCTCAGCCCATTCTGGAAGCCCGACATGCAGAACGCCTGCTCACCCTGTGTAAGAACGAGCTGGGCAACTTCTAAACGATTGCTCAGGACTACTGGCTCCTGACTTCCGTCTCCTGTATCTTCAATCATTATCCCACCAAGCGAAGAGAAACCCATGACTTACTTTCCCGAAGTAGCCACCAAGATTCAGTACGAAGGCCCCGCCAGCAAGAACCCGCTCAGCTTCAAGCACTACAAGGCGGACGAAGTCGTCGAAGGCAAGACCATGCACGACTGGTTCCGCTTCGCCGTCTCCTACTGGCATGCCTTCCGAGGCACCGGGGCTGACCCGTTCGGCCCAGGCTGTGCCGTGCGTCCCTGGGAAGATGGCACCGATAGCGTCGAGATGGCCCAGAAGCGTGTCCGCGTGGCCTTCGAGTTTCTGCAGAAGCTTGGCGTTGGCTTCTATTGCTTCCACGACCGCGATGTCGCCCCCGAAGGCAAGACCCTGGCCGAGAGCAACAAGAACCTGGATGCGGTGGTCAAGGTACTGAAGGAAGAGCAGGACCGCACCGGCATCAAGCTCCTCTGGGGCACCGCCAACCTCTTCAGCAATAAACGCTACGTCCACGGTGCAGCCACCAGCCCGAATGCCGACGTCTTCGCGTATGCCGGAGCCCAGGTGAAGAAGGCGATGGAAGTCACCCTCGAGCTGGGCGGCTCGGGCTACACCTTCTGGGGTGGCCGCGAAGGGTACAGCAACCTCTACAACACCGACATGAAACGTGAGTTAGACCACCTCGGCCGCTTCCTCAACCTCGCGGTGGACTACAAGAAGAAGATCGGCTTTGCCGGCCAGTTCTACATCGAACCGAAGCCGAAGGAACCCACGGTTCACCAGTACGACTTCGACGCCGCCAGTTGCATCGCCTTCCTGAAGACCTACGGCCTGGACAAGGACTTCAAGCTCAACATCGAAACCAACCACGCCACCCTGGCCGGCCACACCATGTTCCACGAGATGCAGTACGCCAGCCAGTACGGCTTCCTCGGTAGTATTGATGCGAACAGGGGTGATCTCCTCCTCGGCTGGGACACCGACCAGTTCCCCACCGACATCTACATGACCGCCACCTGCATGCTGGTCGTACTGGAACAGAAAGGCTTCGGCACCGGCGGCATCAACTTCGATGCCAAGGTCAGACGAGAAAGCTTCGAACCAGTCGACCTCTTCCACGCCCACATCGGCGGCATGGATGCGTTTGCGAGAGGTCTCAAGATCGCCGCGGCAATGCGGAAAGATGGAGCCTTCTCCAAGTTCATCACCGAACGCTACGCCTCATGGGGTACGGGGATTGGTGCCACCATCGAAAAGGGCAACGCCAAGTTCGAAGACCTCGAGAAGTACATGCTGGAGAAGGGCGAAGCGACGGCGAATACCAGCGGTCGGCAGGAGTACTTGGAGAACGTGTTTAACCAGTATGTGTAAGCTGGAGTTTTAGGCCTGAAAGGCCGACCTATGACAGCCCAGGGCGGAAGCCCTGGGTTGTTTGGTAAAGAGGAATGCAAGCCCTGAAAGGGCGGACTGAAGCGGATGTTGGAGATGCATTGAATGATGGGCAGTAACATCAAAACACCAAAGAACTCATTACTTCACTAGCTTCTCTAGCATCGAAATAGCCGCATTCGGCTGTGCTTTGTAAAATACATTTATCATACTACCTCACAAGATCCAAAATGAGCTCTGAAGTACATATTGTTCGAATAGACTATGAGAACTACAAGGCACTGCGGAAGCTTGCACTACACCTAGATCATATGAATGTTCTTGTAGGCCCAAACAACTCAGGAAAATCAACGATCATTTCGTCGTTACGTGCTCTTGATACTGCTATTCGACATGCGAGAGCAAAAAGCCCTGGCTGGATAAAAGTCGATGGATTGGATCGCTTAGGATACACCCTGAATACAATGTCGCTGCCTATTTCAACCGATAACGTATCAACAAACTATGATAATGTTTGTGCCAAAGTCCACTACAAATTGTCAAATGGTACAAAATTGGAATTAGGCTTCCCTACCCAGAATTCATGCTATTTTTGCGTAGAAGGTCCAAGAGGAACTCCCAAAACACCTGTTCAATTTCGAGCGGATGTTCCGCTAGTCCTCACATGCATTCCTCAGCTTGGACCCGTTGAACGAGAAGAATTACTAGTGGAACCCAAGACAGTAAACTCCAATTTGAATACCCAAAGAGCTTCACGTAATTTCAGGAACTATTGGCACTATAATCCTGATAATTTTGAAGCGTTTGCAAGTCTTGTAAAGACAACATGGCCTGGGCTCGCTATTCAAAAACCTGAATTAGATAAAACGCCGCCACCTACACTTAGCATGTTTTGCACAGAAGATCGCTTTACGATCGAGTTACATTGGGCTGGAGTTGGTTTTCAGGTTTGGTGCCAATTACTAACACACATCGCCAGGGCAAAAGACTCTTCCATTATCGTTGTAGATGAACCAGAAATCTACCTACATCCAGATGTTCAAAGGCAATTGCTTAACTTGCTTCGCAAGCAAAAAGTAGATGTCATTATCGCGACACATTCTAGCGAAATTATGGGGGAGGCTGATCCCGATGAGATCATTGTATTGGACAAACGAAAACAAACAGCCAAACATATAAAGGATGTCGAAGGTGTCCAGATTGCGTTAGACAACATCGGTTCGATCCATAATATCACTCTGGCACAGTTAGCAAGAACAAAACGAGCCATCTTCACAGAAGGCAGCTTTGATTACAAGGTTCTACGTAGATTCGCTGCTATTCTCGACTTCCATGATCTTGCTGCTGGCGCGGGGATGACCGCATTTGAATCGGAGGGGTTCGCAAGTTGGCAGAAGATCCGCGATTTTTCGTGGGGACTTGAGAAGACTGTCGGAAAGACTCTTCATATTGCTTCTGTTTTTGACCGTGATTACTTTTGTGATGAACAGCTGCTCGAGGTACAGAACGAGCTTGGAAGCAGAGTAGATCTTGTGTACATATTGAAACGTAAAGAGATAGAGAACTATTTGCTGTCACCTATTCCATTGCAAAAGGCTGTTGATCGCGCACTTTCAGAAAATCACAAGAGAACCGGACGAGAAGTAAAGAGTGTTGATATATCAAAAATACTAGACGAAGTTACATTAACATTCAAGGCTGATGCGCAGAGCCAATATTTAGGAAAACGCTCAGATTACCTTAGAGGCACAGGAAAAAATATTACGACTCTCAATCGTGAAACATTATCTTGGTTTGAGCAATTGTGGATCAACCTTGACAGCCGGCTGCAGATTGTCCCTGGCAAAGAAGTTCTAGCAAAGTTTCGCGAGCATATTCAGAAAGCCTTGGGGGTAAACATTACTGACAATAAAATTCTATCTGCATTCTCGAAATCTGATGTAGCTTCGGATATGTCTGAGTTGATCATGAAATTGGAGAAATACAGGCTTCAAAATACTGGCTAGGTCAAGGCTCCGGGAGATATATGAGGGTGCCGTGCCACGGATGTGATGTAATCATCTCATCCGTGTTGGACGTGCAGAGTCCTCAAGTTCTTCACCGAAATGCGGGTACCACATTTCCGTGGCACACCTTCGGCTTTTTGACGGACCTAAAGTACTTGCTCCAATCCCCGAACCTTCCCCACCCCACGCCCCTCCCCATCCCATGCAAGCCATTCTCCTCATCGGCCTACAGGGTGCCGGGAAGTCTACATTGTTTCAGCAGCAGTTCAGCAATACGCACTTGCGGCTGAATCTTGATATGCTCAAGACTCGCCATCGGCTCAAGCTCTTGCTCGATGCCTGCCTGGCGGCCAAGCAGCCTTTCGTGATTGATAACACGAACCCCACCAGGGCGGAGAGGCTCCTCTATCTGCAGGCAGCGAGGGCTGCGGGGTTTCAGTGTGTGGGTTACTACCTGCAATCGAAGCTGGCTGACTGCAAGCTTCGCAATGCTCAGCGGCCTGTTGAACAACAGGTGCCTCTCCCCGGGTTGCTGGGGACTGCTGCTCGTCTGGAGTTGCCGAGTTGGGACGAAGGGTTCGATGAACTCTACTACGTTCGCATGGATGAACAGAATACCTTCGTGATTGAGGAATGGGCCAATGAAGTTTGATGAACTGGATCAGCAGATGCGTGTCTACGAGACCGCTCACGACCTGTGCGTGCTGCCGGGCATCCACATGTGCGCCAGGCTCGATGGCCGTGGGTTTACCAGGCTGACGAAGGAAGTCCACCAGTTTGAAGCACCGTTCGATGTGCGGTTCCGCGATCTGATGCTGCAAACAGCCGAGTACCTGATGACGGGGTGTGGCTTCAACATCATCTTTGGCTACAAGCAAAGCGATGAAATCTCGTTGCTGTTTCACCTGGATGAAGGCGGCTTCCAACGCAAGTTGCGAAAGCTGCAGTCGATCCTCGCGGGTGAAGCCAGCGCCAAGTTCTCGCTGCTGCTCGGTGCGATGGCCTGTTTCGACTGCCGCATCTCGCAACTGCCTTCGGCGAAACTGGTGATCGACTACCTACGCTGGCGACAGGAAGATGCCCACCGCAACGCCCTGAATGCTCACTGCTACTGGCTGCTTCGTCGACAAGGGCAGGGGAGTGGCCAAGCCACCAATGCCCTGATGGGCCTCTCGGTTGCACAGAAGAACGAACTCCTCTTCCAGCAAGGCATCAACTTCAACGACTTACCCAACTGGCAAAAACGAGGCTCCGGCCTCGTGTGGGAGAACTACGACCGCGAAGCCATCAATCCCATCACGGGGGAGAAGGTGACGGCACAGCGTCGTCGAGTGAAGCGGGACTTGGAACTACCAATGCGGGAGGAGTATGCGGAGTATGTTGCTAAGCTGTTTTGAGTAAAGCTGTGGCAGGGTCGTTTGGTACTCCAATCGACCCTGTAGATGTGCAACGGTTTGCCGCCTCAGCATCAGGGTTGAGTTGAGTACAACACAACCCTGCCACACATTCACCTCAACCTTTCATCGCCTTCTCAATTGCCGCTACGTCTATCTTCCGCATCGTCATCATGGCCGCGAAGGCTCGTTGGGCGACGGCTGGGTCGGAGTGGGTATAGGCCTGGCTGAGCACTACCGGAGTGATTTGCCAGTTGACACCCCATTTGTCTTTGCACCAGCCGCACTGGCTTTCCTGTCCGCCGTTGCCGACAATGGCGTTCCAGTAGCGGTCGGTTTCGGCCTGGTCATCGGTGGCTACCTGGAACGAGAACGCCTCGCTCTGCTTGAAGGCTGGACCGCCGTTGAGCCCAAGGCAGGGGATACCCAGCACCGTAAACTCAACGGTCAGCACGTCCCCCATCTTGCCTGAAGGAAAATCCGATGGTGCCTTATGGACGGCGGTCACGCTGGAGTTGGGAAACGTCTTCGCATAAAACTGTGCCGCTTCCTCAGCATCGCGATCAAACCAGAGACAGATCGTATTCTTGGCAGGCTTGGCCATGGGGTTGCTCGCAACAAGGGATTACAAGAAGATTTACAGATGAAGACAATCTACACTCTAACTGAACCGTCATACTAACACAAAACAATCAGGGGCAAACCATGCTATACCATCCACTCCTGCTGACACTATTGCTTATTTCAACGACGCATGTCGAGGATAAGCCAGATCCCCAGTTACATGCAATAGTTAACTACTTCGCCAAGCATGGCTACAAGATGGAAAAGGCCAAGGAGTGGGGCTGGCATGTGGTGGACCCCAAGTATGACGGCTACTATATCGTGGTGAACTTCAAGAGCTTCCCTGCCAATGCTACTGAAGATGCAATGTACAAAGTGTTGCAGCAGACCAACCTGGCTCACATGCTCAATGCCCCGTCCAGGTTAGCCATGTCTTATCCCGGCCTACGAGGAGATGCACCTGGTGAACCGAAACACAAGGCACCTGATTTGAAGAAGCTGGGAATCCACGACAAGATGATTAAGCTCTTCATGGAATACCGGCCTGCGGAGGCGAAGAAATAGCAACAGCCTGTGACCACTATCGCCTTAATGCTTACGAGACATGGGCATGAATAATAACCTGGTAGCTACTATCGCTGGGACTTGTCGTTACCACCACTCTTACTTGCTGACGCAACCTTGACGATACTGCGAAGCTGCTGTTTGATTCCAGTAAAAGCAGTACGAGCCTGCTGTTCACAGTCTTTTTGCCAACGACGAAGGTCTTGTTGAAGGCGACGATTGGAAGTGGGGTGCAGCTTTAGTAATGGCTGAGTTTCCTTGATCCATGCTATGGTATTGAGCAAATCGCGATGTTGTCCAAGTCCATCCTGAAGTGATTCCAGATCGTCTATCCAGGTTGAAGCTTTCGGCAGGCATCGTTTGAGACACTGGAATTGATGGCGGAGCTTTTTTGTGAGGATGCGGAGTGCATGCAACTGCTCAGGTTTCTTCGAAGAATGTGCAGCCATTTCCTGCCATTTGATGATTTGCCTGGATAGCCAGCGCTGACTCTTTTTACTCCATCGATACTGGAGTGATGGCCTGTTCAGTACTTCGATAAAGTTCTTTGACTGTGTCTGGTGAAGGTCAGCATCGTCTTGGAGTTGATCACGTACTTTCTTGAACTGCATCAGCCAGGATTGCACCAGATTGCCCAGCAGTTGTTTCCGATGAATTGTGGGCTTGGGGAAGAAATCATGGAAGGACTCTAGACGGATATCGGCGTCTCGCAGCGCCCCCAAGAGATGGCGAATTAATCGCCAGTAGCGAATGGCCTTGCGATGTCGCTTGACTGCATGACAGCGATACAGCAGTTGCCAGGCAGCAGAAGATTTTCTCGTCAACTTGCGGAGCTGATGAGTCGCTTCAGGATGATAACTGGCAGTAGACTGAAGTTGAAGCAGGAGTTTCTGTAATCGGTTGACATCCTGCAAGACAGACTTACGGATAGCCTCACCAATGGCAGAGTCGAATGTGATATTCATAGGACTGTATTGTCATGCCTATGTCAATCCATTGCAAGTCTTAACTGTTCATGCAAAACAAGAAGGCAGTTCTGTCAATGATACAGAGTGCGAGAAAATGCCAGAGCCAGAGCAACCAGAGTTGAAACGACTGAAACTACCGCCGCTTTTCAGTAACACGCCTGACATCAAAAGGAAGCGCCTTCTTCTTTTTCTCTTCTGCCAGTCGCTTCATGTCAAAATATGTCAGAACAAGCTGGTACGCCAAAAATCCAGTGACTCCCAACCAGCCAATGAAAGCAAGGATGGTCAGCCATCCGAGAAAGTTGAAATCCGGCTCGCCGATGGAACCAATGTAAGAATGTGGATAAGGCATTTCAGCTGGCTGATTCTTCATGGCCTCCAGCAAGGCTTTGCTGCTTTCTCTCGACTCCATGGAACGGATTTCATCAGGAGACAATCTCTCGTAGGCACGATCCGTCTTTTTCATGGGCGGACTGCCCACGAAATGTCTGGCGGAAGAACCATCGGGCAAGACGTACACAGGGAAGAGCACGGTGATTACAAGGAATAACCCCACTCCACCGAGTAGGTATAGCAGAATCAGAATGTACGATTTAAGAACTTTGAAGTCCATGACAGAATCTCAGTTGGAGATAACTGATGCCTGATATGTGATGCTATCTTGTAGTATTTATGCTCATTATGCAATGGCTAATGTGGGTGCTAACCAGTGTTTCATTCCTATCCCTGATTCATCTAGGGGCTGAATCAGGGAAGAGGCTTGCTTGACTTTAGGACCTCAACCACGGCTGGTAGCTGACAAACGTGTATAAGCCCAGAATCGGATTGAAAACTCTTAACCGTCTCAGAACTCTTGAAGTATTGCTGGTGGTTCAAATGGTTTACCAGTTTCGTAGCTACTGATGGAAAATCAGACTTCGCTTTCACCTCGAGTCCCAGGTTACATAGTTTGAGTAGCTCTAGCTGCCTGGTTGTGGCTACTTTTTCTGCAGCACTCAACAACAAGACAAGTTCATGCACTTCAGGCCAAAGACGTTCCTTTGCAGCTTGACGTGCCTGATTGATCAATTGATCATGAACCTCTGCAGAACATTGCTCCAGGTCTCGAACTTCATGAGGCAGTATGGACATCTGCCAGACCCGATTGATCAGCAAAAGTGCTTCACGTGCATTCTTTCGTTGAAGTAACACGCCAGCACGGGCAAAGGTAGTATTTCGGAAAAAAGTCTGAGCTGTTGTATCACTTGGTGCTTCTTTCAGTGCAGTAGTCAAGTGGGTATCTGCCTGATTCATCCAGTCATCTGCAGCGTCCAATTGATTGGAAACCATATAGGCCAGCCCCAGATTACAACAGGCTCCGCCAGCCAAAGTTCGATGGAGAGTTTGTTGCGGGCATAGTTTGACTAAGGTTAAGAACTCTACATGTGCTTGCGAATGAGAGCGAATAGCTTTATCAATGTTCCCTTGATTGAAATAGATGCTCCCCAGTGTCATGTGTGAGTTCGCAGTGAGCATACGAATCTCGATCTCACCTGGCTGAATCACCAGCAGTTGGCTGAATTGCTGTATCGATTGACTCAGTTCGCTTTCACCCAGAGCGGACTGCTGTTGATGAAAGTACAAGTCGCCCAGGTGCCCGTGCGACCGTGCAAGTTCTCGACGATTGGCGAAGGTTGGATTGATCTTCACCAGTAGTTCCATCAGCTTCAATTCCTGTCTGATATCAGCCTCCGCTTCCTGCATTCTGTTGAGAGTGATATTGATGAGACCCCGGTTGCCGTAACTGACAGCCAGATTTTGCTGATACATGTGAGACAGCGGATTTCTGGCAATAAGCTGGTTCATTGTCGTAATGGCAATATCCAATTTCTGGATAGCCTCTTGCCGTTTTCCGGTCTTCTCGAGTACGCGGCTCAATTGATGACTAAAGTGAGCAATCTGCTTCCAGTGTTCTTCTTCATTTTGATCCGATTTGAATCGCTCTGCTGACAGTACCAGGCCTTGGGAATAAATAGCGATGGCTTCAGCACTGCGACCTGTTTCATATGCCAGGAGCCCTTCGTCGGCTAGCACGTTGATCGCATTGAATAGATACAGTAGCTGATTCTGAAACTCTTCACGCCTGGTGACCAAATCCTTTGCCTGGTTCAAGGAGGCAACGGCATCGGCATATTTGCCCAGTTGGCGAAAGACACTGGAGATTTCCAGGTGAGCCTGGATGATAAGTCCCCGTTTGTGGTCGTCCGAATCCTTGTTGGCCTGCATGGCATTGGCTTGGGTGAGGGTTTCCTTTTTACTCGCCAGGGCCTCATCGAATCTGCCTTGTGAGAACTGCAACCTGCCTAGATTGAGGTACGAACTGCCCAGAAATTCCAAATGCTTATTTGAGAGTGCTTGCTGGTACTGCAGTTTCTTCCACGATTGAATCGAAGCAAGATAAGCCTTCTCAGCACCCTGGGCTTCTCCCATCGTCAGATGAATGTTGCCAAGCAGACAGTGAGCCTTGGCCTCTTCAGCAAGGAGATCGGGAGAATCACCCGATTCAAGCATCAGTTCCTTCAGCATCGGCATGGCACGACTGAGCAGTTTGTGCTTCAGTGGATAGGAAAGCGACTGAGCCAGCAGAGGATCACCTTCCACATCCGTGAGGTATTCACGAATAATCGTACGGGCTCGTTGCAGGTTTCTCGCTGCTTTGTCCTTTTCGATTTCCAGTTGCTCAGCACGTTGTTGTGCTTTGAAGGCAAAAAGGCTGGAGATGGCTACGCCTGAGATCAACAGCAGGAAGACGAGTGCTAATAGCCCTGTGACAGCAGGGTGTCGCTTACACCAACGGGTCATGCGTTCGACAGGCCCGGCTGCACGGGCATGAATCACTTCGTCATTCAGAAACCGACGGAGGTCTGCAGCCAGTTCCCCAGCAGAGTTGTAACGCCGATGCGGTTCCTTGTGCAAGCACTTCAGGCAGATGGTTTCGAGATCGACAGCTATCTTGGGTTGAAGATCACGAGGCGGGACTGGTTCATGCTGCATCACCTGCATCAGGGTATCAACGGTACTGATGCCTTGAAAAGGTGGATGCCCGGTGAGCAGTTCGTAGAGGATGGCACCCAGGCCATAGATGTCGGACGCAGGTCCAACTTTCTCTGTTTGGCCACTCGCCTGTTCAGGCGACATGTAGTTGGGAGTACCAATAGCCAGACCAGACTGCGTGAAGAGTTCCTTGGAGTCTAGTTTCTTGGCTAATCCAAAATCACTGACAATCGGTACTTCTGTGATCGCGTAATTCGATGCAGAACTGGCATGACTGGAATCCGAATCAACCTCTTTCTTGCGAAGGAGTATATTAGCCGGTTTCAGATCACGATGCAGGATGCCATGATCATGGGCGTGCTGAATGCCATCAGCCATGCCTGCTACCAGGCTGGCAGCGTAGCGAGACTCTTGGGGCTTGCCTTGTAACTTCTTCGAGAGCGTACCTTGATCGACAAACTCCAGTGCCATGTAAGGCACATCGCCATCTAAACCCACATCGTAGACCTGCACGATGTTCGGATGCCGCAGCTTGGCGACAGCGGTTGCTTCTACCTGAAAGCGATGAAGGTCTTTGTGATCAGAATAGCTAGCTCTCAGGATCATCTTGAGAGCAATCGTTCGCCCCAGCCGCATGTCTCGGGCTCGAT
>WBZX01000470.1_pt1 | contig 36438 bp, 37 predicted proteins | sample 5204211 | NCBI WGS metagenome assembly WBZX01 (sample SAMN12344362, study PRJNA552823) | activated sludge metagenome | biome: Activated sludge suspended growth; feature: Nitrification reactor; material: Wastewater; isolation source: activated sludge from nitrification reactor of wastewater...
GAGGGCCCGAAGCGAGCAAAATCCTGCGAAGACGAGGGGAGTGATGCTGGCGTCGGCGCCGACCACGATCACGGCGTCGGCTGTGCCGGCCCGAATGGCGTGCATGGCCTGTCCCAACGCATGGGCGCTCGACGAGCAGGCGGTGGAAATCGTGAGGTTCGGACCCTTCGCCCCATAGGCCATGGCCACGATCCCGGAGGCGGAATTCAGCGTAATCACCGGAATAAAATTCGGATGCACCCGGTGCGGACGTTTCTGCTCATACAGCTGGGTAATCTCGCGTTCGCCCATCACCATCCCGCCCATACCGGCGCCGACGATCACCCCGACACGGTGCGGGTCTTCGCGCTCCATTTTGAAATCGGCATCAGCCAGTGCTTCCCTGGCGGCCACCAGTGCGAACTGGGCATAGCGATCCACACGATCGCCCTGGCCGGCGGGGAGATATTGGTCCGGAGAGAAGTCGATGATGCGTCCGGCGACGCGCGACCGATAGCCTTCCAGTGGAAAAGGATCAAAGGAGGGAATGGCAGAAATGCCAGACCGGCCTTCCAGCGCCGCTTTCCAGAACTGCGGCACTCCGATGCCGATGGGGGAGACGACTCCCAAACCCGTGATGACGACCCTCGTCGACATAAACCCCTTTCGCGGCCGCGTGATGGTGAGGTATGCGGCCTGTCTACTTACCGCACGGTGGCGTCACAGTCAATGCTGTACGCAGGCACCCATTCGAGATTTCCGCATGTACAGTGGGGAAACCACCGTAAAGGACGCCGAAACTGTGCGCCCAGGAAGGCCGCAGCAAATGAAGGTCCGGAGGCGTACCGTCGAGGTACGGTGAGGATCTGCACGATGCGAGCACGCCGCTGGCGGACTGTGTCACCATCCTGCTAGTAGCGCACCTTCATGAGCAGATATAAGCCGAACGTCAGAAAGACCATATTCGCCATCCATCCGGCCAGCATGGGAGCCAGCGCCCCGCCGCGTCCCAACGCAATGGCGACGGAGTGTGTGGACCAATAGAAGAATCCTACCGCCATCGCTTGTCCGATGCCCATGGCCATGCCGCTCCCACGGACCCCGGTGCGCCGAAGGCTCAAGGCAATACCAACGATCACCATGATGAGCGTGACGCAGGGAAAGGCAATCCGGCCGTAGTAATCCGTCAACAAGCGGGGGAGCATGGTGCCTCCCAGGTGGAGGCGATCGACGTAGGCGCGAATCTCGCGCAGAGTCATCGTTTCCGAGTCCAATTCAGCCCAGGTGGTAAAGTCGTCGGGAATGTGGGGGAGCGCCAGCGGTTGCGTCTGAAAGCTGGTCACTAGCACCGTGCCGTCCTGGCGGAATGAACGGGTCATGCCGTCGTGCAAGGCCCAGCCCTGCGGGGAATAGACGGCGCGCTTCGCCTCCGCGATTTCTTCCAATTGAAAGGTCGGACTCAAGCGATAGAGCCGGATATTGCGCAACACTGCGCCTCCGGGATCAATCGTGTCGATGTTTAAGAGAGTCTGACCGCCGAGGCTCACCCACGGCTGTGCCGCTTTCAGGGAGACCGGCGTCACGCGTTTCTCGATCTGCGTCGTCTTGATCTGTTCAGCCTTCGCCAGGGCCAGGGGAATGACGGTGGAACTGAACAGAAACAGCACCATCGCCAGCACCGTTCCCAGAAAAATAAACGGCGAGGTAATCCAATAAAGGCTGATGCCGCAGCTGCGCATCGCCGTGATTTCGTGGCTGCGCGAGAGCAGGCCGATAGTCAGCAGGGTCGCCATCAGCACCGCGAGCGGGGCAATCTGATAGGAAATGGCCGGCATCTTCAACACGAAGTAGGCCAGCACATCGAGGGCATGTGCGTCATAGCGCAAAAAGCGGCGGACCTTTTCAAAAAAGTCGATGACGAGATAAATCGTCATGAGCCCCGAAAAGCACATGCCGAAAATCTTCACGTACTCGCGCAGCATATATCGAAAAAGAATGTTCATGCGGTTACTGCCGGCTCACGCGATAAAACCACAAAATTGTGACCATCGTGAAGATGACATTAGGTAACCAGGCACCGGCGAACGGCGAGATCCAGAGCGTGGTCACCAGAAACTCGCAGGCGACGTTGATGACGTAATAAGCGATGACGACGAGCACGCCGACGGCAAACCCGCCGATACTGCCGGAGCGTTTCGACACAATTCCAACCGGCACACCCAGGATGCAGAACACCAGCGACGCGGCCGGAAACGCCAGGTCTTTATAATATTCCATGAGCCGCCGCAAGGCATTGGTGTCCGTCCAGTTCGAACTTTCCAGTTTTGCGCGAATCACCTCCATCGGCGTGCGTTCTTCGGCTCCGTAGAGGCTGGCGTTGATGCTCAGCTTGAGATCGTACGCCGTAAACGAAATCTTCTGGTACTCCTCGGGGTTTTGAGGGCGGCTGTGGATGACGCCGTTCATGAGCCGCAATGCCACCTGGCTGCTCGCTGAATCGGTCATGACCTGATACTGCTGCGCCACGATGATACGCGGATCAGCCGGATTGCGTTCATCCGCCACGAAAATGCCGCGGTTGTCCTGCCCCTCCTGCGCATCAGGTACGTAAATCACCATTTTCGGAATGGCTTCGTTGAACACGCCGCGATCGAGTTCCAGCACCAGTTCGTCGCGCAACAGGTTGAGCGCCACCTTCTTCAGATTGACATTGCTCCACGGCTGGCCGTATTGCGCCATCATGAGCGTGAGGCCGCAGACGAGCGACGCAAAGATGAACACGGATTGGGAGAGGCGCAACAGGCTGAAGCCGGCCGCGCGCATGGCCACCAGTTCTTTATCGAGCGACAGCCGGCCGAATGCCGTAATCGATGCGATGATGCCGGCGATGGGGAGCGTGAGCACGAGAAACGAGGGGAGTAAGTGCGCGAACACTTTCAAGACGGACAGAAACCCGATGCCCTTCGTGACCAGCAGCTCCACCAGCCGGAGCAACTCCTTCGTGAGCATCACGAAGCAGAGGGCGCCTAAGCTGATGCAAAAAGGCGAGAGCAGTTCGCGGAAGATGTAGCGATCGAGGATGGTGTGCAGCACGAGAGCGGCCGGGGTTCTACATCGGAGAATTGGTGGCTGCACTATAGAAGAGTCTGCATGGGTTGTAAACAGATCAGATCGGCCCAGGGCCAAAAGATCCGCTTGACAAGCATTTCACCCCATGGTACATCGCTCCGCACTTTTCAGCAGGTTAAGATGGTTCGGGTTGAATATTGTCTGAACGCCCCCGCAAGAGCTGCCGCGCTCGTCGCTGTTGTTTCTCCTTTTTTATCGTCTTCATTTCATGCCATGCGACTCAGCCGACGAGCTGATGCGCTCTTTATGTCCGTGCGTTGAGAAAAGGAGGACCGTATGAAAACTAAGGGCACCGTGAAGTGGTTCAATGATCGGAAGGGATTCGGATTTATCCGGCTCGATGGCGGAGATGATGTCTTCGTGCATTACTCTGCGCTGCAGGGTGATGGATTCAAGACCTTGAAAGAGGGCGAGAACGTCGAGTTCGACATCGTTCAGGGCGCCAAAGGACCGCAGGCGGCAAACGTGTTGAAGGATCTCGCCACGGCCAACTAAGTTCGGCCGGAGTGCTACGTAATCCGCGGCCCCTCTGCCTCATCGAGGGGCCGCCGGTTTCCTCACGATAACACCCGCTCTGGATGCTGCGTTTGCGGTGTCTGCTTTTTATCCATTTGTTTGACAATAAATAGGTTGACTGTTAGCGTGGACTCTCAACGTCGGGTGAGGGGTCTCCTTGGCTGTCGACCGCCGTACAGTACTTCAGAACGCGCAGCTCTTTGCGTCCAAAGGGCAGTATGACGCCGCCATTGCCGAATGGCGGAAGCTGACCACCGACACGCCTGCCGACGGCACCATCTTCAATTCCATCGGCGATCTGCAGCTCAAACGCAACGCGACCGGAGATGCCGTCACGGCCTTTCTGCAAGCCGCCGGCGCATTCCGCTCCGAAGGTTCCGTCCTCAAGGCCATCGCCGCCTATAAGAAAATTCTCAAGGTCGATCCCGCGCGGATCGAGATCTATCGCCATCTCGGCGATCTGAACGCCGAACGGGGATTGCTGAGCAGCGCCGTTCAGGACTATCTCACCCTGGGCAAGCATTACTTCAAGGACGGCCGCAACAAAGAAGCGCTCGAGATCTACCGCAAAATCGTGTCCCAGGACCCGTCGAATCTCGACGCCCAGTTGCGCGTCGCGGAGCTCTGCGTGCAGGAAGGGCTCGTCGACGAAGCGGTGCGAATGTATCTCCAGCTGGGCCGCGAGCAGTCGGCCGCGCAACAGTACGAACAAGCGAAAGCGATGTATACGGCGGTCCTCCGGTTGGATCCGGAGAATGCCGAAGCCAAAGAAATTACCTCCATGATCGAGACCGGCGGAGGGCCGCCTCATAATGCGGCGCGCCTGGCGAAACCGGCGACGGCGGCAGCGAAACCCGGCGATGGGAGCGATCTCATGGCTGAGGCCACGCGCCGTATCGAAGAAGGGCAGTATGCCGGAGCCGAGGCTATGTTGACCCAGCTGCTGAGCCGCGAGCCCGGTAACCCGGAGATCTGCCAATTGTTGGCCCGGATGCATCTTTTGCAGGGCAATCTGGTCGTAGCGTTGGGCGAATACCGGTTTCTGGCCGGTGCGGCGCTTCGCGCGCAAGACTATGGCATGGCCGAATCGTTGATTGCCGACTATCTCAAGGTCGAACCGGCCTCCGTCCCCATGTTGGAATTGCTGGGCGAGCTGTACCAGGAAAAGGGTGATGCCGCCACCGCCGCGCAACATTACGGCCGGGCGGTCGAACTGTTGTTGGAGCATCCCGAGCCGGGCATGCCGACGCTGCCGGCGGAGCTGTTTGAAAAGGTACAGGCCTTGGCGCCGGGCAGTGCCATCGCGCGCAAACTCGCGCCGGCCTTCGATCCCAATGCCGAGATGATTTCAGAGCCAGAACCAGCCGCGGCAATCGCAGAGATGGTTCAAGCGCCATCGCCCGAGCCTGAACCCGCGCCTGCAATCATGGCCGCTGAGCCGGTAGTGGAGGCACCCTTCAGGCTTGCGGATCCTTCGGCGCCGCCGGTTGAAGCCAGGGTCGTCCGGCCTCCGGTGGTCGAGCCGGTTGCTGAGCCGGTCGTGGCGCAGGTTGTGCCGCCCCCTGTTGCTCCCTCCGTGCCGGTGGTCGAAGCTGCACCGGTTGCCGCAGCCATTCCCACGCAGGCTCCACCGCCAGTACCGGAGCCTGTTCCGCCAGTCGTGGAGCCCGTGGATGCGGAAACGCGGTACGCCTTGGGCATGGCCTATAAGGACATGGGACTGTGGGAAGAAGCGAAGGAAGAGTTTCTCCTGTCGATGAAAGATTCGGGATTCTTTGTGGATTCCTGCCTGATGATGGCGCTCTGCTGTAAAGAGCAGGGACGCCCGGATCAAGCCATCCAACTGCTCGAGAAGCTGATTTCAGATTCGCGCTGCCGGGGAGGCAACGCGCAACTAGTCCGGTACGAACTCGCGTTACTATACGAAACGACGGGCGCTCGCGATCGGGCGCTCAGCATGTATCAATCCATTCCTTCGTTCCACGACGTGCCTCGACGAGTGGAAGCCCTTCGGCTCCAGTCGACCAACGGGGCCGCCCATACGGAAATTCCCGCGTCTGCTCCGACCAGTCCTCTGCCCATCGCCGGCCATTAAGGCCAGCTCTTCACCTGTTTCACCAGGTCTCCGCGCAATCCGTGCATTGACCCGTTATGCGAGCTGGACCTGATTCGGTGCCGGCTTGCCAGCCATCACTGCTGCAATATTCTCCAGGCAGATCATGCCCATGCGAACTCGTGTCGCCAGCGTGGCGGAACCCAAATGGGGAAGGAGCACCACCTGCCGGAGCTCGCGCAGGCTGGGGTGAAAGGCCGGTTCCTGCTCGAAGACGTCGAGCCCTGCACCGGCGAGACGACGTTGCAGGAGCGCATCGACCAGCGCGGCTTCATCGATGACCGGGCCTCGTGCTGTATTGATCAGGAACGCCGTCGGTTTCATGAGCGCGAATTGGCGCGCGCCGATCAGGTGATGGGTGGCGCTGTTCAGCGGCACATGGAGGCTGACAAAATCGGCTTCCTTCAGCAAATCCGGGAGCGTGCGGGATTCCCACTGAGACGGGAGTTGGTCGAGGGCGGTGCCCGTGCGTGAGGTGTACCGGATGCGCATGTTGAACCCGGTCGCCCGTTGCGCCACGGCCTGACCGATACGGCCCATCCCGACAATGCCCAGCGTCTTCCCCGCCACATCCGTGCCCAGCATTTGCGTGGGCGCCCAACCGGACCAGTCTCCGGATCGCACGTAGGCATCACCCTCCGCCACTCGCCGCGCCAGCGCTAAAAGCAGCGCCCAGGTCAGGTCCGCCGTGGCATCGGTCAAGACATCCGGCGTGTTAGTCACCACAATCCCGCGCGCCTTGGCGGCCGCGAGGTCGATGTTGTTGTACCCCACGGCATAATTGGCGAGAATTTTGAGACGCGTGGCCTCCGCGAGCATGGAGGCATCCACGCGATCGGTCAACGTGCAGATCGCGGCGTCTGCTTCACGAATCCCTGTTCTGACGGCATCCCAGGAGGGCGACGCATCGCGAGGATCATTGATGAGCTGGAATTGCCGCCGTGCGGCGGTCATGACCGGATCCGGGAGCAGGCGGGAGATGTACAGTGTGGGGGCAGACATGAAGGCCTCGCCGGACTGAGACGCATCTTAGCGGATTGCGAGGCGGGCAACAACTCACCGGTGCGTCACTGGTCCGCGAACGTGCGCGGCTCAGCGGTCACTCTTCCATGGAATACCATGGCTGCACGGCGCGAGAACGATGCTGGCGGACTTTTTCCACATCCTGCTAGAATGCGGCAACGTACACACAAGCATGACCCTCATCCTACCCACTACGTCATCCGCCGTCGCCAATGATCTTCGGCACCTCCTTGGACATGCGAAGGTCCAGGACGATGTGCCCACGCTCACGGCCTACGCCGTCGATGCGAGTATCTATCGCATGACGCCGAAGGCCGTTGTGTTGGCGGAGCATGAGGCTGATATCGACACCGTCATCCGGTTCGCCGTGGAGCGGGGCATCCCCCTTACGCCGCGCGCCGCCGGGACCAACCTCACCGGCTCCGCAGTCGGGTCAGGCATCATCCTCGATGTGTCCAAGATGAACCGCATCCTCGAATTGAATGAAGAGGAGCAGTGGGCGCGGGTGCAGCCTGGCATTGTGCTCGCTGAGCTGAATAAGCAGCTGGGCCGACGCAATCTCCTGTTCGGCCCGGATCCTTCCAGCGGCGACATGTGCAAACTCGGGGGGATGGTCGCCAATAATTCTTCCGGCCCTCACACGTTGATCTATGGTTCTGTGAAAGACAATGTGCAGGCGTTGCGCGTCTGTCTGCCGTCCGGAGCCTGGCTCTCCGCCGCATCGATGGGATTGGACGATCCGGCGCTCGCCACTTTGTTGAATGCGCATCCCACATTGCAGCCGATCCTCGAGCTCGTGCAACGGCAGCGCACCTTGATCGACAGCAAGAAGCCGACGGTCAGCAAGAACAGTTGCGGCTACAATCTCTTCGGCTTGGCCGATGGACTCAGCCAGGGCCTGTTCGATCTGCCTAAATTGTTCGTCGGCAGCGAAGGCACGTTGGGTATCGTCAGTGAGGCGACGCTCCGACTCGTGCCCAAGCCGCAAGGCACCCTTACCGCGTTGATTCACTTCCGCCGTCTGGAAGAGGTCGGGGAGGCGGTGCCGCATCTGCTCGCCCTCCGCCCGAGTGCGCTCGAGGTCATGGACGCCAACACGTTGAACCTGATCGGCCGGTCGGCGCACGGCATTCCCGCTGATTCCGCCGCGACCCTGCTGGCCGAACTCGACAGCAGCGAGGGCGAGGCCGACCTGCGCGAACGTGCCGACCGCATGGCCGCAATCTGCCGCCGGTATCAGCTGTGCGGCGACCTCACCATTGCGTACGACAAGGAGCAGCGGGACCAGCTGTGGAAAGCCAGAAAAGCGCTCTATCCCACGCTCTACCGGTTCGATCCGCGCAAGAAGCCGATCAACTTCGTGGACGATGTCGTCGTGCGCGCCGAGCGTATCAGCGAACTGATCCGCTACCTCGAAACGTTCTTTGAGGGGCAGCATGTGCCGGTGGCGATCTTCGGCCATATCGGCAACGGCAACGCCCACATCACGCCCTTGCTCGACGTGAACGACCGGCAGGATTTCGACAAGATGGTGCAGGCTTATCATGAAATCCATCAGGCCGTCTTGTTTCGCTTCGGCGGATCAATCTGCGGTGAGCATGGTGATGGACGGGTGCGTGCCGAATATGTCCGCAAGATGTTCGGCGAGGAGCTCTATCAAATCTTCGTGGAGGTCAAGCGCACCATCGATCCCGCGAACGTCATGAACCCCGGCATCAAGATCAGCGACGCGCCGTTCACCGACCATATCGACTACCAGCGGTTGTCCAAGTCCTGCGCGACCTGCGCCAAGTGTAATTCCGTCTGCCCGGTCTACGATGTCTTTCAGTCGGAAGATATGAGCTCGCGCGGCTGGTACGAAATCGTGACGGCCAAGGACTATTCCTATCTCAATTCGAAGCGGGTGGTGGAGGCCTGTCTCAACTGCAAATCCTGCCGCACGATTTGTCCGGCAGGCGTGGATGTCTCGGAGCTCATTCTTCAGCGGCGTGCCGAGCAGCCCAATCAAGGAAGCCGGTGGCTCTTCGCCCTCCAAGCCAAGCTGCCGGTCTTTGAAGTGATGCTGAAGCTTCTGGCGAAGACGCAACGCCTGTGGGATCGCCCGGGGCCGCGCGCGCTACTCGAACGTCTGGCGGCACCGATGTTGAAACGCATCGCTCCCACGGCCAAACTTCCGGCCGACATGGTGCTCCCGAAGTTGGCTCCTCGGCATCTGCGGGACCGCTATCCCGAGCTCACTCAATCGAACCCGGCCGCAGCCGGCCCACGCGTGGCCTACTTCCACGGTTGCGCGGCGAATTATTTTGATGACGGGGTGGGGGATGCGGTGATCGGCGTGTTGCAGAAACATAAAGTGAATGTTGAGCTTCCTCCGCAACGCTGCTCCGGCACGCCGATTGAAACCTACGGCCATGTGGATCTCCTGAAGGACAATGCACGGTTCAATCTGCAGTCGCTCGCGGGGTACGATCAGGTCGTGACCGGCTGCGCCTCCTGTACACTCATGCTCAAGGAATACAAGAAGTTTTTCGAGCCAGGGCCGGAGCGGCAGGCGGCGGACACGCTGGCAAAGAAAGTGGTACACATCACCGAGTTCGTGGCGCGCTCGCCGGAGCATCCGCCCATGGGGGCGGCGGAAGGCGAAGGCCATCGGGTGACGTATCATTCCTCGTGCCACCTGCGGGCGGCCGGGGTGACGAAGGAACCGCGCCAACTGCTCAAGCAGGTGCCGGGTGCCGACTATGTCGAGATGACCGATGCCGACCGTTGTGCGGGTGGAGCAGGTACGTACCTCGTGAAGGACTATGACACGTCACAGAAGGTATTCGAACGGAAACGCCGGAACATCGACCAGAGCGGCGCGGACACGGTGGCGACTAGCTGCCCGGCCTGCATGATCCAGCTCAATAACGGATTGCGCGGGCGCGCGGCGGTGAAACATGTGGCGCAGGTATTGAACGAGGCCTATGAAGCGGGCGCGCATCAACAACCAGGCGCCCAACAGACAGCGACACGATCAGGAGCAGGCCAATGACTTTTCGCAAAGTAGATCTGATTTTTGTGGTGCTGGCGCTGCTCGTCGTCGGGGGCGTGGCTATGCTGCCGTCGCCGCGTGACCGCAACCCGAAGGTGCCGGCCAATGCCGCCCATCAGGCGATCACCGTGGAGAGCCAGTGTACGACCTGTCATGCACCTCAAGCCGTGCGACCTTTGCCGGCGCAGCACCCGAAGCGGCAGGATTGCCTGCATTGCCACGCGCGGGCACAGGGGTGACGAGAGTAAGAACACGTCAGGCGCGATGCTTCAATGACGATTCATTCTGAGAGTGGAGGAATAGTAGATCATGGTTAAAGTGCTGATTCTTGGACCGACGCTACTCCAACGGGTGACCGAGCCGGAGTTGGATGTGGAAGTGGAGGGACCGACGGCCATCAAGGTGTTGATCGAAGGCAATGCCGAGTTGATGGATGCGCTGGCGCCGTTCGTCGTGCGCGGCGAATTGCTCGTGACCGTCAATCGCAAGGTTGGCTCGCTCGACTCGCTGGTGAAAGACGGCGACACGCTCAAGATCGCGCACCAATCCCGCGCGTCCTACGACGGTACGACCGACATTCCCACGTAATCCGTCAGGCGGCTAGGTGAGGGGAGCGATGGCGCGTAACGATCAAGCCGTGCGTCTCTTGGTGGTGTTGAAGCAGCTCGAAGGGGCGCGGCATGGCCTCACGCTGGAGCAGTTGGCGGAGTCGTTGGCGCCAGGTTCCACCCGCCATCCTCGCACACTTCGGCGCGACCTGGCCGCGCTGGAAGAGGCCGGGTATCCGCTGGTCACCCAGCGGCTCAATGGCCACACCTGCTGGCGGTTGCTCGAAGGATTTCGGAATGTTCCCGGCCTGCGGTTTTCGCCGTCGGAATTGATGGCGCTCACATTCAGCCGCCGTCTTATCTCTCCGCTCGAAGGCACCGAGCTCCATACCTCGCTTCAATCCGCATTAGGCAAGGCGGCGGCCGCGTTGCCTCCGCAGGGCGTGGCGCTGGTGCAACAACTCGACGGCACGTTCAGCGTCGGACTCGGCCCGCACAAACGCTACCGGCAGCATCGCGAAACCATCGACCGTCTCACTCGCGCCATCGCCGATGCCACCACCGTGCAGATCCGGTACGACTCCGCCTCGCGCGGCCGCACGACCAGGCGCGAGGTCGATCCCTATCGCCTCTGGTACGCCACGGGCGGCCTCTACCTCATCGCCTATTGCCATCTAAGGCGCGAGCCGCGCATGTTCGCCGTGGAGCGGATCAAGTCTGTCACGCCGACCGACCATCCCTATCAGATGCCGCTGCATTTCGATCTCGATGCCTTCGTGCAAGACGCGCTCACGGTCATGCGTGGCCCGCGCATCGAGGTGGAGCTGGAATTCAACAAGTCCACGGCGGCCTGGGTGAAGGATCGCGTCTGGCATGCCACACAAGAGACGAAGCGGGCAAAAAGCGGTGGCCTGCGCATGACCCTAGCTGTCGCCGATACCCGCGAGTTGGTCGGCTGGATCCTGAGCTTCGGCAGCGGCGTGAAAGTCCTCAAGCCGGAGAGTCTCCATCAGGCCGTCGTCGAGGAAGCCCTGCGGATCAGCAAGGCGTAACCGCGCCTGATCTCCCGTCAATTGTGCTGAACTGTTCGGCCCTGCTTGTTACCGTTCACGTTTCACCTTTCACGTGCCCCGGGTGGTGCTTTCCCGCCGCGAAACAGGTATCCTTCTCCGTTTGCAGGAAACCATGACGACATCCAAATCTTTTTGCCCCTCCATGCCCCTGTACACCCAGGTGCTCATCGCCGTGATCTTCGGCGGTCTGCTCGGGGTGATCTTCGGGCAGGAACCCTATTGGGGCGGCGTCACGAACGCGCAGTTGGGCAAGCTCGGGATGATGGTCGTCCAGCTGCTCAAGACGCTGGCCATTCCGCTGATCTTCTTCGCCATTCTCGATGCGCTCATCCGTACCAGTCTCCCGCTCAGCCAGGGGACGAGGCTGCTGGTCATCTGCCTGGTCAATGTGACCGTCGCCATGACGATCGGCCTAGTGATCATGAATACTTGGCAGCCGGGCCTCTCGTGGCAGGGCCATGTGGATCAGTTGCTGCAGCTTGTGCCAGGCTCCAAGGCTCCGGCCAAAGTGGCCACCTCGCAAACACCGATCGAGGATCTCGCTGCCTATATTCCCCGCACGATCCTCGCGCCGTTTTCTACCAACAACATCATTGGCGTCGTGCTCCTGGCGTTAGTCATCGGCGCGTTGCTTCGCAAGCTGCACATGAGATCGGCCCGAAAGGGTGAAGACGATCTGGCCATCGTGCGGTTCGTCGAATGGGTCTACGAATGGCTGGTGCGCATCCTCGGCTGGATCATCCATGCCGTGCCGTTCGCCGTCTTCGGGGTGGTGGCGCAGGTCGTCGGCAAGTCGGGCGTGGGCGTCTTCTCCATTCTCTGGATCTTTCTCGTGGCGATGCTGGCCGGGCTTACGATCCATGCATTGATTTATTACCCGCTCGTCGCCTGGTTCGTGGGCAAGAAGTCGCCGAAGGTGTATCTGGGGGAAGGGGCCGATGCGATCATGACGGCCATGTCCTGCAACAGCAGCCTTGCCACGGTACCGGTCACGTTGCATTGCCTGAATCGCATGAACGTGTCGGCGCAATCGTCGCGTCTGGCGGCTTGTGTCGGGACAAATCTTAACAACGACGGCATTACCCTCTACGAAGCGATGGCGGCGCTGTTTCTCGCCCAGGCTCTGGGGTACGACCTGCCGATGATGAGTCAGTTCCTTATAGTGGCCGCGTCCATCATTGCGGGGGCCGGGGTGGCCGGCATTCCCGAGGCGGGGATGATCGTCCTGCCGCTCGTCTTGTCCGCGGCGGGCCTGCCCGATACGGTGATTGCCGCCGCCATTCCGCTGATCATGACGGTGGATTGGATCATCGCCCGTGCGCGTTCCGGCGTGAACGTCATGAGCGACATGCTCGTCGCAATCCTGCTCGATGCAGGCAGGAGCCACGCCGTGGCCGTGCCGAGCCCGGTGCGGTATCAGGCCGAGGCCGCGCAACCTTCCGAGTCTCAGCCGTCCTGACCAACGGTCATCGCATCGCGACAGTGTCCTGCTTTCGAGGCCTCACTCCAGCATCAATCTCGCCCGCAGGTTGCCTTCGCGAAAATGATTCGGCAGCAGCATGATGCAGTTGGGATTGAACCCCTGCGCCTTCAGCGTATCGATACTGCCCATCACCTGGCCGCCCTTTTCCAGATCGATCACCGTGATCGATCCATCGCTGATGCCGTCCAGATTGAGCAGGCTGTTCTGCACGAACAAATAGTGCTCATCGGGGGACAACACCGAATGGTGCGCACCGGGGGCAGCAGGAATGGCCTGGAGAAATGTCGGCTGGCGCGGGTTGGAATTGTCGTACACGTTCACGAAGCCCGGCTTGGCCGTGGTGACGTACAAACGGTCGCCCTTCGCGTTATAGAGCATCTCCAGGGGCATGCCCTGTTGGCGCGGGCTGAAGTCATCGATTTGCGTGAAGGTGAACGCCTTCGTCGCCGGGTCCCAGGTCCCGGCCCACAAGGTGCCTTCCATCATGTTCGTGACATGCACCACAGGCGGATGGCTGTTCGGCGCAAACATCACTTCGACCGGGGCGGATTTTGCGGGAGAGGGCTTCGACGCCACACGATGGGTCGACAACACCGCGCCGGTGCTGGCCTCGATCACCGTGATCGAATCGCCGGCCTCGGACATGTCGGGTTTCACGGTGCTGGTGATCAGCACGCGATCGATGCCATTGTGAATCGCAATGCCATGCGGATAGAGCACCGATACGGGATCGCCGTTCGCGGTGCGTACGGTTTTCATCGGTCGGTCCGTGACCGCATCACCCATGATGACTGAGCTGGAGCCCATGCAGGTGAGGTACCAGGTGCGGTTGTCCTCCGAGACCACCAGATCTTCCAAGACCTGACAGTCCGGCACCTCGATGGCGCGCAGGCGATAGGGGAACCGCGTCAGGTCTACCACATGCAGTAGACTTTTGTTCAGCGCGGTGATGTAGGCCTTTGTCCGGTCGCGGTTGAAGAAAATATGGTGGGCGACAAGGTCCGGCGGCAGTGGAATATCCATCAGCACTTTGCCGAAGTCCGATGCCTCGGGATCAATCTCCATGATCGCGATCCCTTCGCGCCGCACCGGCTGGTTCGGTTTGCTTTCATAGTTGAGCAGCGCGAGCAGTTCCGCCGAGGCAATCGAGGTACAGAAGAGGAACAGCAGAGCGAGACAGGTGAGGAGTCGGATGCGTCCCATGGCAGGCCTCCTTGGAGAAAGTAGGGCGGATGGGATGAGATGAATGGTAAAAAGGGTACTCCTGTAATGGGACCTACGCAAGAGCTGGTCTGGGAAATGGAAGCATTTGGGGAAGGGGAGGGTGAAAGACTATGCTGGGTAATCGATCATTGGCTAGGACTTGTCGATCATCCAGCAAGCCTCCGAGTTTTGCGCTCATGGTCGGAAGTCCGTACTGTTATTTCTTGCGGTTGACGTTTAATATTTCAGCTACGGCCATAGATGGGAATCCCTGTGCAACCGGTGATCAAATTGTTTTCTGGGAAATGCCTGTGGCGGCCAGCGAGCGACGTTTCGAGGGCGTTGCTATGAAGAGTTCTTTCTGGCGACGACCAATGTGGAGTGACTGGTGTTCTCGGCAGGTTTTGGCTACACTACCTCCAGGAGAGGCGTGATGAGTATCCGCGAATTACTCCGCTCAAAGCGGAAGAAGATCTTAGAGATTGCCGCACGACACGGCGCACGAAAGGTGCGAGTATTTGGGTCGGTCGCGCGGGGTACCGCTCGTCGAAACAGCGATGTCGATTTTCTCGTCGAAATGGAAGACGGTCGAAGTCTGCTGGATCGTGCTGCACTCATCCTTGACCTGGAACGATTACTGAAACGGCCGGTCGATGTGGCCTCCGAACGCGGGCTTCGACGCGTGGTTCGAAAAGAGGTGTTGAAAGACGCGATCGCCTTATGAGAGATGACCGAGCCCGCCTGCAGGACATTCTCGACGCAATCAAAAAAATCGAACGGTATGCGAAGCGTGGTCGTCGCCTCTTCGAAGAGGATGAACTGGTCCATACCTGGATGATTCACCACATTCAAATTATCGGCGAAGCCGCCAGCAAACTCACCCCTGCCTTTCGAAAAACTCACTCGCAAGTTCCCTGGCCGCAGATCATCACGATGCGTCATGTTTTGGTGCATGACTATCTGGGGGTCGATCTGGCAGAAGTCTGGGCGGTAGTAGAGCGAGATCTTCCAGTGCTCAAAAGGCAAATCCGACAAATGTTCAGGCCTAAGTCACCAAAAAACTGACCTGCCCCCCGACACTCAAGAGACACCAATCAACCCTCAGCACTTCTAGTTCTCTCTGCACCGGCTCCGAACAGTGTCAGTGACGGTGTTCGTCTCACGTTGTACCTGCTACCTCCCGTTGTGACCCCGGATGTCACGGTCATGGTGTAGGCTCCCTGTCTGGATCTAACAAACACAAGGGAGGCGGCCATGCGACAGGCTCAGTTGCAGACTGCAGCGATCATCGGAGGGCTGCTCTGGCTGGTGTCGATCGGAACCAGTGGGGCGGAGCAGGGGTTCGACGAGAAGTACCAGCGCGACTTTAACATCTTCAATCCCATCAACGAGTACCAACCCGGCAACCCGCTCAATCCCATCAATGCCTACGATCCGGCCAACCCGTTTAACCCGATCAACCAGTACGATCCCGGCAACCCTGCCAATCCAATCAATCAGTTCAACCCCAACAATCCTTTCAATCCGGTGAATCGCTATCGCCCGGAGAATCCGCTGAACCCCATCAATGAGTTCAATCCCACCGTGCCGTTTGCGCCGCTGGGGGGAGGGATGGGACGGAAGCGGTGAGGGGAAAGTAAGGCCTAAACTGGGGGCCAAGGCAAAGAAAGTGGCGGGAGCGGGAGACGCGGTCAAAAGTGGTGATTTCCTGCGGGGAACGCGTTATTCTCCTGCGCGAATTCTGCGAGGTGCGGGGAACTGCCAGACCCGCGGACTCGCGAGATGAACTTTACCGAAAGCGCACTTTTTCATGTTCGAACAAGCCTTCAAAAATATCGATGACGTGCTCTGGAAAGAAGCGGGCTGCACGACGGAGCTGGACTATACCGAGCAGACGTCGTGGCTGCTGTTTCTGAAGTACCTTGACGCGCTGGAGCAGGATAAGGCCGACGAGGCCAAACTCGAAGGCAAGCGCTACAGTTTCATCCTGGAGAAACCCTATCGCTGGGAAAGCTGGGCTGCGCCGAAGGGCAAAGACGGTAAGCTCGATCACGATGTCGCCCTTACCGGTAGCGACCTCACCGAGTTTGTCAACCTGAAGCTCTTTCCCTACCTGCACAGTTTCAAGCAGAAGGCCAGCGGGCCGAACACCATCGAGTACAAAATCGGCGAAATCTTCGGCGAGATCAAAAACAAGATCCAGAGCGGCTACAATCTGCGCGAGATCATCGACCACATCGACGAGCTGCGGTTCCGCTCACAGAAAGAAAAACACGAGCTCTCCCACCTCTACGAAGCCAAGATCAAGAACATGGGCAACGCCGGGCGCAACGGTGGCGAGTACTACACCCCGCGCCCGCTCATTCGCGCCATGGTGCAGGTGGTCAAGCCCAAGCTCGGGGAACGCGTCTACGACGGCGCTTGCGGGTCGGCGGGATTCTTGTGCGAGGCATACGACTACCTTACCGCCAAGGGCGATCTCTCCACGAAAGATCTTAAGACACTTCAGGAAAAGACTTTCTACGGAAAAGAGAAGAAGTCGCTCGCCTACGTCATTGCGATCATGAACATGATCCTGCACGGCATCGAGGCGCCGAACATCATCCACACCAACACGCTTACCGAAAACCTGGCCGACATTCAGGAAAAGGATCGCTACGACGCCGTGCTCGCCAATCCGCCTTTCGGCGGCAAGGAGCGAAAGGAAGTGCAGCAGAACTTTCCGATCCGCACAGGCGAGACGGCCTTTCTGTTCCTGCAACACTTCATCAAGAGCCTCAAGGCGGGTGGACGCGGCGGCGTGGTTATCAAGAACACCTTTCTCTCCAACACCGACAACGCCTCGGTGAGTCTGCGGAAGCTGTTGCTGGAAAGCTGCAACCTCCACACGGTCTTGGATTGTCCCGGTGGCACGTTCCAGGGCGCGGGCGTGAAGACGGTGGTCTTGTTCTTCGAGAAGGGCGCACCGACGAGAAAGGTCTGGTACTACCAGCTCGATCCCGGCCGCAGCCTCGGCAAGACCAATCCGCTCAATGACGACGACCTCAAAGACTTCGTCAAGCTCCAAAAGAACTCAGCCGACTCGCCCAAAAGTTGGAGCGTGAATGCGAAGGACATCGACCAGACCACGTTCGATTTGTCGGTGAAGAATCCCAACGGCGGCGAAGTCGTGACGCACCGTAGCCCGAAAGAGATTATGGCTGAGATCGCCGCGCTGGATGAGGAGAGTGCGGAGGTGCTGGAGAGGATTAAGAAGCTACTATGACTACACCTTGGGCAATTTCAACCCTAGGGAAGGTTTGTGAGTGGATCACACAGGGCCCAAACCCGAAATATGACAAAAGCGGACAGGACGAGTTCAGAGTTTTAAAAACTAAGGACCTATATGACGATGTAATCCACTACGATTCAGCAGACAGAATTAGCAAAAATGTCTTTTCTCAGCATCTTCGGACTGAGCTTGAAACTGGCGATGTCCTTATAGCCATCGTAGGGCAAGGCTCTATCAATAAGTGCAATGTCTTCGAAAAGAGGGAGGGAGTTCGCTTCATCTTTACTCGCGCTCTGGGGCTGCTACGACCCAATAGGCAATACCTCGACTCCTATTTTCTTAAATATTTTCTTCAGTCGAGTGCTGGTAAGGAATTGATCGATTCGGGAATTGCTGGCACATCTGGGCAGCAGGTGGTCACGACCACCCATCTCAAGAGCCTCCAGATTTCTGTCCCTCCGCTCTCTGAGCAGCACCGCATCGTCGGCATCCTCGACGAAGCGTTTGACGGCCTCGCCTGCGCCACAGCCAACGCCGAACAGAACCTCCGCAATGCCCGGGCCCTCTTCGAAAGCCACCTGCAATCCGTCTTCATGAACAAGATGTGGAAGATGTCTGCTCTGGGTGACCTGTGCACTGGAGTTGAGTATGGCTCTTCGGCTAAATCCAAGAATGAAGGAAAGATACCTGTCCTTCGCATGGGTAATATCCAAGATGGTAGGTTTGATTGGGGAGACCTTGTATACACCGATGACGAAGCCGAAATCGTCCGATACCAACTCGAACACAACGATGTTCTCTTCAATCGAACAAACAGCCCAGAGTTGGTTGGAAAAACTGCAATCTACAAGAGCGAGCGGCCTGCAATCTTTGCAGGTTACCTCATCCGGATTCGTCGGAGGAAGGAACTCCTGGACGCAGACTACTTGAACTACTTTCTGAATAGCCGTATTGCCTTTGACTATGGGAAGACGGTCGTGATTTCGAGTGTCAACCAAGCAAACATAAACGGCACGAAGTTAAAGACGTATCCAATTCCGACTCCGTCATTGGCAGAACAAAAGGACATTGTTGCCGAACTCGACGCCCTCGTAGCCGAAACCCAACGCCTCGAATCCATCTATCAGCAAAAGCTCGCCGCGCTGGCCGAGTTGAAGAAGTCGCTGCTGCACCAGGCCTTCAGCGGAAAACTCTAAGCAATGGCTGGTGGTATTACACATCAACACCACGGTTCTTCTGAGGGGATTACAGCCATTGGCATTGATGTCGGTGGTCAACGCAAGGGGTTTCATGCAGTCGCGCTGACAGCCGGCCGGTATTCATCTCATTGTGTTTCTCCACAAGTGAGCACAGTGGTGGAGTGGTGTCATAACCTCAATGGTACGGTGATCGCCGTGGATGCTCCCTGTCGGTGGAGCAGGGATGGCCGTGCCCGCCCTGCCGAACGCGAGCTCATGGCACAGGGCATCTGGTGCTTCTCCACCCCTACGCGGCGGCGTGCACTCGAACACCAAAAAAACTACTACGGCGCTTCAGGGCGAAGCATTGTTTCAGGCGCTGGAGTCATCACATGCCCTTTGTTTCGAGCTTCCTCCGCCGGGCCAGAAATGTTGCTTCGAGACTTTCCCGCACGCCATCACCCGACAATTGACTAACGGCAACACTAGAGGCACAAATAAACGCGTGCAGCGTCGAACGTTGCTGGGTTTGGCAGGAATTGATCTCGGCCACCTGACGAATCTTGATCTCGTGGATGCGGCGCTCTGCGCCCTGACGGCGTATCACGTCGCAACCGGTAGAGAATGCGTGTGCTATGGCGAGAGCGAGTCTGGATTCATTATTGTTCCCAAAAGCCTTAACTCAGGAACAAAGCCGGCACCAGAGCGGAACGTATCGATCCCGCCCTCAAGGCGGCAGGGTGGGGCGGGAAGTTCAGGCGTATCCCATCACGCTCGGCCGCATCGAAGGCTGCGGGCGGGCTCGTGCATCGGAGCTACAAACTCGCCGATTGCACGAGTTGAAGAAATTGCTGCTGCCGCAGGCCGTTAGTAACCAACTCTGACCAGGACACCGGCATGAGCGAGATCAGCATCTACGAAACGACCAGTGGCAGCATCGAAGTCCGGCTTGAGCGTGACACTGTTTGGCTGTCGCAGGAACAGATGGGAACGCTGTTCGGGCGCGAACGCTCTGTTATCACCAAACACGTCCGCAATGTCTTTTCGGAGGGCGAGTTAGAGGAGGGGAGCAATGTGCAAAATATGCACATTGCTGGTTCCGATAAACCGGTTAGATTTTATAACCTCGATGTCATCATTTCAGTAGGTTATCGGGTGAAGTCCCCCCAGGGAACCCGCTTCCGCCAATGGGCGACCCGTATCCTGCGCGAACATCTCGCCCAGGGCTATACCCTCAACCGGCAGCGATTCGAGACCAACGCCCGCGAGTTGGAGGCCGCGCTGCAACTGGTGCGGAAGGCGGCGCGCAGTCCAGAGCTGCAGACGGACATGGGGCGCGGGCTGGTCGACATCGTCACCCGCTACACGCAGACCTTTGTGCTGCTGCAACGATATGATGAAGGGCTCCTGACTGAACCGACCACGACGCCGGGTGGTACGCTGTTCACCTTGGCTGAAGCGCGCACGGCGCTGGCCGGACTCAAGGCCGACTTGATGGCGCGGGGAGAGGCTTCAGCGCTCTTTGCTCAGGAGCGGGAAGAGGCCTTTGCATCACTTCTCGGAAACCTCGACCAGAGTGTGTTCGGAGAGCCGGCCTACCCGAACGTGGAGTCCAAAGCCGCCCACCTGCTGTACTTCGTCATCAAAAATCATCCCTTTGCCGACGGCAACAAGCGGAGTGGCGCGTTTCTGTTCGTGGATTTTCTGAACCGCAACGGCCGGCTTCTCGATTCAACCGGGCACCCGGTGATCAATGACATCGGGTTGGCGGCATTGGCGCTCTTGGTGGCCGAATCCAACCCATCCCACAAAGACACGATGATCCGCCTGATTATGAATATGCTGGCTCAAGGAATCTGACGTGAACGAAGCCGACACCAGAGCCGAACATATCGATCCCGCTCTCAAGGCGGCAGGATGGGGCGTGGTGGAAGGAAGCCGTGTGCTACGGGAGTATCCCATCACCCTGGGCCGCATCGAAGGCTTGGGGCGGCGGTCGAAACCGCTGATCGCCGACTATGTGCTGGTCTATCGCAACCACAAGCTCGCCGTCATAGAAGCCAAGGCCTGGGACGAAGCACTGACTGAGGGCGTGGCGCAGGCGAAGCACTATGCGGAAAAGCTGTCGATCCGCTTCACCTATGCCACGAATGGCCAAGGGCTCTATGGCATCGATAGGGAGACGGGGAAGGAAGGGGAGTGGCCCACCTATCCCAGCCCGGACGAACTCTGGACGCTGACCTTCGCCAAGCGTGATACCTGGCGCGATCGTTTTGCTGCGGTGCCGTTCGAAGACAAAGGGGGCTCGCACCCGGGCCGCTACTATCAGGACATTGCTGTCGAGCGGGTATTGGAGGCGATCGCGGCAGGCAAGCCCCGCATGCTCCTGACGCTGGCGACCGGCACCGGCAAGACGTTCATCGCTTTCCAGATTGCCTGGAAACTGTTCCACAGCCGATGGAACCTCAGCCGTGAACCGTCGAGGCAGCCGCGCATCCTGTTTCTTGCCGACCGCAACATTCTCGCCAATCAGGCCTATAACGCGTTCTCCGCGTTTCCCGAGGATGCGCTGGTGCGGATCGCACCGGACGACATTCGCAAGAAGGGCAAGGTGCCGAAGAACGGAAGCCTGTTCTTCACGATCTTCCAGACCTTCATGAGCGGGCCGCCGAAGGATGGCAAACCGTCGCCCTATTTCGGAGAATATCCGCCCAACTTCTTCGATTTCATCGTGATCGACGAGTGCCATCGTGGTGGGGCGAACGATGAAAGTAACTGGCGCGACATTCTCGAATATTTCTCTCCCGCCGTGCAGCTCGGTCTGACCGCCACGCCGAAACGCAAAGACAATATCGATACCTATCGCTACTTCGGCGAGCCGGTCTACGTCTATTCGCTCAAGGATGGGATTAACGATGGGTTCCTGACTCCCTTTAAAGTGAAGCAAATCTCGACGACGCTGGACGACTATGTCTACACCCAGGATGACAGGGTGATGCAAGGCACCGTCGAATACGGCAAACGATACAGCGAAGCGGACTTCAACCGCATTATCGAGATCAAAGAACGTGAGAAGAAGCGGGTCGAGATTTTCATGCACACGATTGACCAGCGGGAAAAGACGCTGGTCTTTTGCTCGACACAGGATCACGCGCTGGCCGTCCGCGACCTCATCAATCAGATGAAGACGAGTTCCGACCCGAATTATTGCCAGCGGGTCACGGCGAACGATGGTGAATTGGGCGAGCAGCACCTCCGCGATTTTCAGGACAACGAAAAGACAATCCCGACGATCCTGACGACCTCGCAAAAGCTTTCGACCGGGGTCGATGCCAGGAACATCCGGAATATTGTGCTCATGCGCCCGGTTAATTCGATGATCGAGTTCAAGCAGATCATCGGGCGCGGCACGCGGCTCTATGACGGGAAGGACTATTTCACCATCTACGATTTCGTGAAGGCCCATCATCACTTCAACGATCCGGAGTGGGACGGGGAACCGATTCCGCCGGAGCCGCAGACGAGCGGCAAGGCGGCACCATCTCCCATGACATCCGCGGATGCAGTGCATGAGATGCCCGCCGAGTATGTGAAGAGGCAAAGAATTAAGGTGAAGCTGGCTGACGGCAAGGCGCGCACGATCCAGCACATGATGGTCACGACGTTCTGGCATCCCGACGGCACGCCCATGTCGGCGCAGCAATTCCTGGAGCTACTATTTGGTAAGTTGCCGGCCTTTTTCAAAAATGAAGCAGAGCTTCGGGAGATTTGGAGCCAGCCAGACACGCGCGCGAAACTTCTTCAAGGGCTCGCTGAGAAAGGGTTTGGTGCCGAGCAGATGGCGGAGATGCAACGCATCATCGATGCCGAGCGCAGCGATCTGTTCGACGTGCTCGCGCATGTGGCCTATGCGATGACCCCGCTTACGCGCGAGGAACGCGCTGCCCGTGCCAGGGCGGAGATCCATACTCATTTCACCGGCAAACAGCAGGGCTTTCTGGATTTCGTCCTCGCGCAATACGTGAAGGTGGGTGTGGAAGAACTGGCCAAGACAAGCTCTCGCCGCTGCTCAAACTGAAGTATCACAACGCCATCGCCGACGCAGTGGCCGACTTAGGCAGGCCGGAAGAGATTGGCAAGGTCTTCGTGGGATTCCAGAAGTATCTGTATCAACCGCAACTGTAGGTGCGGAGATAGAATAGCTCCAGGATTTATTTTGACTACAGCGTCATAAAAAATATCCTTGCCGTGGGGAATGCGGCATGGCGAACTGTTTCCAATTTGGAATCAGTTCAACGTGTCCAATAGTGATGCCAGATATAGTTCATCAGGGAGCCAATGGAGAAGCTCAAGGAGGTCTAGATGCCAGTGAAGCAGATTAGGGAGTTCCGTTTATTTTGCGCTTTAGCTTCAGAGACATGTCGTATTGATTTCCAGTTCACTGATGGGACCACTGCTTCTACAGGCAACATTTCTGCACCCCTGTACACGGCCTTGGTTGCCACATTACAGTCTACGAGGCTGGCGTATTATTGTTTCGACAGTGCGACCCGTACGCATTTCATCAGCAGCGCTCCGGACGCGCCAGGGTTGTAGTAGCAGTACCCAGCGCACCGGACATACTTCGAAGTATTTAATTGTTTTATGTAGCGAGGCCAACATGGGAAAGATGGGTGATGGGTATGGTAGCGAGTTTCATCTGTCGGAGTGGTTATCGAAGAGGCAGTCTGACTTCAACAAGAATGTGGCAGAAAAAGTCCGGTTGTCAGGAGCTTCAATTGAATGGACTCGTCACGGGAGCGGCAGTGAATGGAAAGGAATAGATTTCCTAACGCCAAGTCCCGCATTAGAAACGCAATGGAGTAAGTTTTGGCCAACTGGCAGGGGTATTCATAACTGGGACGCGATTGGGAAAGTGACTGGGCCAGGGGGCCCGGAATGGCTGCTTGTTGAAGCAAAAGCGCATACAAATGAGATTCTCTCTGATTGCAAAGCCAGCAACCCTGACAGCATTGAGATGATTCAGAGCGCATTCCTGCAAGTGAAAAATGCCCTCGGCGTTGATGCTCGCAACGATTGGATGCATGGTTGCTATCAATTCGCCAATCGCCTTGCGACGTTATGGTTTTTGCATGAGCAGAAAATTCCCGCCCATCTGCTGTTTATTTACTTTACGGGAGACAAGAGGCCAGTCAGTCCAAATTCGCAATGGAATCATCATTGCCCCGCCGATGAAGAAGGATGGAAGGATTCGCTAACCAAACAAGGGGATTTGCTTGGCCTGCCAACCTCTCATCTTCTGTCATCCAGAATCCATAAGCTGTTTCTTCCCACCACGGCTTGATTATGGTGATAAAAATCTTCAACATTTAATGGGATTCTCGGGAGCATTCTTATAACTATAAGGCTAGGCCTCCGGACCAATCAGGAACTGACTCACCCGCAACTACCCCTGCGTAACGTGGTTTCCCTCTGGAGTCTCTTCGACATTGTCACTCTGATGATGCCGGGGACTCTTGGATAGGTCCCCGACACGAATAACCTTCACACGAAATTCCCTGGTACAATGGCCACCCTTACGGACATGTGGTCAAGGAAAGGTCTGCGATGTCGAAGCCTTCAGAATCGAATGCCGTGCTCGTGGCGATCCGCACCCCCCGCGTGACGGTGGAGGAAGTGGAGAGTTCGCTGCAAGAGCTCACCCGTCTGGTGACGACCCTCGGGTACCGGGTCGTGGGCCGTGTGACGCAGAAGCGCAGTTCCGATCGCTATGCGGCGGTCCTGGGCGAGGGCAAACTCGCCGAATTGGCGCGGTGGACCGGTGGTTCTGGAAAAGTCGAGGCGTCCTTTCGGCGGCCGGTGCACAAGGCTGCGGCGAAGCACGAGGCAGAGGACGTGGACGTTCCGGAAGAATCAGACGAGGACGAATCGGATGACAGTCTTGAGGCCACCCCAGTCCCTGGCGAACAGGCGCAGATCGTCATCGTAGACTGTGATCTCTCTCCGTCTCAATTGAAAAACCTTGAGCGTGCCGCCGGCGTGCCGGTGCTCGATCGTACGGGAGTCATTATCGAGATTTTCAGCCGGCACGCGCGCACGCGGGCGGCCCGGCTACAGGTGGAGATTGCGCGGCTCAATTATCTTGCGCCACGGTTGCGGGAAACTGGCGGGGGCAGCGAGCGGCAGGGCGGGGGAGTCGGTGGCAAGGGGGCTGGAGAGACGAGTCTCGAGCTTGATAAGCGCAGAATCCGCGATCGCACGAAAGAGCTCCGGGAGGAACTGGCGGCGATCGGGGACGAGCATCAGACGCGCCGCGCGAGACGGGAACACGAACTCACGGTTGCGCTGGTGGGGTACACCAATGCCGGGAAATCCTCGCTCATGCGGGCGATGACGGGCAGCGAGGTGCTCGTGGCCGACAAGCTGTTCGCCACGCTCGATACTACGATCCGGCCCTTGTATCCGGAGACGCGTCCAAAAGTGCTGCTGTCCGATACGGTGGGATTCATCAAAAAGCTCCCGCACGACCTGGTGGCCTCGTTCAAATCGACACTGGATGAAGCGGCCAGTGCCTCGCTCTTGCTGTTTGTCGTCGATGCCTCCGATCCGTCCTTTCGCTCCCAACTGGAGGTCACGCGGAAGGTGTTGGGCGAAGTCGGCGCCACGGATGTCCCGAGCCTGTTGGTGTTGAATAAACGGGATCGTCTCGGGCCGGATGAGCTCGCCGCTCTGAAGGCGGAGTATCCCGATGCGTTTTTGTTGTCCACGAGAAACAAGGACGATCTGCAGGCGCTCCGTGAGCGCATCATGGGGTACTTTGAGAGCGACATGCTCGACGAGGAACTCCATATTCCGTTTACGGCTCAAAAGGTCGTGGCGGAGATCCGCGCCCGGATGCGAATCCTGTCCGAAGCCTATGATGCCGAGGGGCTCACGCTGCGGGTGCGATCCACTGCTGAGAACCTGACGGCGATCAAACACAAGCTCGAGCGTCTTCCCAAACCATAAGGCGCACCACATCGGCCCTCTGCGGCTCAAGCCTTGCGATCCGCTGCTGGACGTGAGACCGTTGCGAAGGACGATCATCATTTCTAGCACCTGTCCGTAGCCGATGCCTCAATACATTCTGTTTCTTGATGTATCTGCCCGGCTCGTCTTCAAATAGCGCCCATATGTATCTGAGGGTACTGGTCGCTCTACACAGTCGGTCACCTGGGACCTCACTCGCGACAAGAAATCCTGTGGGGTATCATTGTCCCTTCGAGCAATGACTGCAAAAGTGCTCTGCTGGCGTTCTCTCGCTGAATTAGCTAGAATCACAATTAATGCCTGAGCTCTGTCGATTCTTCGGGATAATCATCACGATGTACTACGACGATCATGCACCGCCTCATTTCCACGTTCGTTACAGCGATTACAAGGCAATCATGGGCATTGATTCGCTGATGCTGTTGGATGGAGACCTGCCTCCACGGGCGCTTGGGCTGGTTGCAGAGTGGGGTGCCCTCCACCGGGACGAGTTGCGAGAAGATTGGTCACTGGCCGAGCAGCGAGCGCCGCTGAAAAAGATTAGGCCGCTGGAGTAGGAGTCATGCTCAAAGATCTTGTCGAAGCCACAGCTCTTGACGGGTATCGGGTACGGCTGCGGTTCGAAGATGGCGTTGAGGGTGAGTTGGACTTGGCGACGATCATTCGTTTTGAGGGTGTCTTTGCGCCGCTGAAGGATCTTGCCAGCTTTCGAGAGTTGTCGGTCAATCCAGATTTTGGGACCATTTCCTGGCCTAACGGTGCAGACCTCGACCCTGTTGTGCTGTACGCACTGGTCACAGGAGTCCCCCTCCCCAGGTACGCGATCAACGCGGCTCGTTGAACGGGTGCCTGCAATCATCACCGCCCTTTATCTGTCCGACTCAAGCCTTGCGATCCGCTGCCGGACGTGAGACCTTAGCGCCTCCGAGCAGGCTACTCTCATGACTTTTCTCCAGGCGACGCATGAGTATGAACGATGGTCGGCGCGGCAGGTGCCGTTTCTGCCGGCCGATCTGCGGCTGAAACACGCCATGATGGCGCAGAGCCCGTTTTCGTTTCTGCGCGCCACCTGCTATCGCTGGATGCAGCTCTGGCCGGAAGTCTGTACCGATCTGGCCGGGGCCCCGGCCCTACGTGCGGTCGCCGATCTTCACGTCGAAAACTTTGGTACCTGGCGCGACAGCGAAGGCCGCTTGATCTGGGGCATCAACGATTTCGACGAAGCCTGCGTCTTTCCCTACGCGAGCGACTTAGTACGGTTGGTCGTCAGTGCCAAACTTGCGGGGCGGGCGGAGCATCTCGCCGTGAAGATGGATGAGGCCTGCGGGGCCGTGTTGACCGGCTACCTCGAGGGGCTGCGGGCCGGCGGGCGTCCGTTCGTCTTGTCGGAGCAGCATGCCTGGCTGCGGGAGATCGCGACGAATTCCTTGCGCGATCCGGTCAGGTTCTGGAAAAAAATGACGGCCCTGCCGATGGTCCAAGACACGGTGCCTCAGGAGGGGACGAACGCTCTTGAGCAGGTCATGCCGGAGGCCGGTGTGTCGTACAGCCTCAGGCGGCGGGTGTCTGGCCTGGGAAGCCTGGGCCGTCCGCGCGTCGTGGCGCTGGCCGAGTGGCGCGGCGGCAAGATCGCCCGGGAAGCCAAGCGGCTGATTGCGTCCGCTGGTCTCTGGGCGCGAGGGCAGAAGCCCAACGGCACCTTGCTCTACCAATCCATGCTGGAGCAGTCCGTGCGTTGTCGAGATCCGTTTGTAGGCATGGAGGGGCAGTGGTTGCTCCGCCGGTTGTCGCCCTATTGCTCCCGAATTGAAGTGACGGCCTTACCGAGAAAGCGAGACGAGGGCAAGTTGCTGTATGCCATGGGCTGGGAAACGGCCAATGTGCATCTCGGCGACCAGGCACAGATCAAGGCTGTGCAGCGCGACCTGGCTAGGCGAAAGTCTGCCTGGTTACGGAAAGCGGCGAAAGCGATGACGAAGACTATTCTGGCGGATTGGAAAGACTGGGCTGCGCACCATGCTGAGTAACGCACCCCGAGAACAGAAGTGCGGAACGCTGCTGACGGTTGAAGGGATACACTGGCCGGGGAGAAACCTGGGGGTGGCCGTCAGACGGGATCATATGATCGGTTTTCAATCAGCGCGCCGCTGGGCTGCGACTTGCGGGTTGTGCAAGAGCCCATCGAGCGCGCGATTCAACATCGTCGCGACGAGGCGATGACCTCGTTCATCCGGATGGGCCAGATCCAGGTAGAGGCTGGCATCTTGCGCGAGGGTCTGGCCGGCTTCGACGATGGTCGCGCCATACTCCCGGCCGACCGCTCGCACGATCTCGTTGTATTCGCTATCGAGACGGATTGGTCTACCGCCGTGCATGAGTTTTCCGACGGGTAGAGTCAAGGTCGCCACCGACTTCGCTTCCTCCGAAGCCCCTCGATGGTCCAGGACGAGGGCGAGGTACTTCCTCCCTAATTCTGAGAACCAGTTATCCATATTGACCGCGATGCGCAGCTCGGCTTCCGCTTGCTCATACTGCCCATTGTTCATGTGAGCGATGCCGGCCCGCAAGTGCTCAGAGTGGGCGGGGTTATCCTGGAACAGGACAAAGACCAACGGCACCTGTCGCTCCCGACAGAACCGTGCGATGCGTTCCAGGTTGTGCCGGTATTGTTCCGGCGAGACCCGTGTTCGGGCATTGCGGGCATCCACCTGGACATCAGATTCAGCGCGCCGGTTATCGGGGCGTAATTTGGAGATCACGCTCTGTACGACTCGAAATAGGTAAATTTTTTCGCGAATGAGGTCGAACTGATGCGACAGCGCTTCTCGGTTGAACTTCTCCCGGCTGTCGATGGCCTCTTCAGACGGCACAACACGCCGATCATTGAAGCTGAACGACGCAATAACCAGATCCGGCTGAAGTGTGGAGAACTGTTTGGCCAGGACTTCATACCCCTGGAAGGATGTGTAGCCACTCACTCCTAGGTTGATCACGTCTGCATCCTCACGCAGGTCGTCCAGGACTTCCGGAAATGCATCGCGGGTCGGTACGCCCCAGCCGAATGTGTTGGAATCTCCGATCGCGAGGATGCGTTTGTGGGCCGTATCGTGGATCTGCGGAGTATCCTCAGCAAAAAACCCTTGCGCGTCGAACTCGCGCAGGTATCGAGCCGCCTCGTGCAGATGCCGCTCTCCGCCTACCAGACCTTTGAAGTGTGGCCGTCGTTCCCATCCGACGTCGGAGGCGTATTGATACCACTCGGGCTCTTGCGACGACAGATCTGCGCGCACGGTGAGAAGGATCCGCGACAGGCCTTCGAGGGAGAGGAGGAGTGCGAGGGTAATTGTCACTGCGATTAGGGTTGTGGAGACGATGCTTCGTCGGTGTGGCATCAGTTGTTCCTGGTCGGCTGGCGAACGCGTTTTGGGCTGCGTGCTGTCACCCTACGGGAGACCCCTGCATGGGAACAGTATCGACGAAGATGGGAGACTTGCCAAGCAAAGAGCACACTTTTACACATATGCGATTGTATATGCCTGCGTGAACGGCTCTTTCCGGGGGGCACGGCTGGTATGCGCAGAAGCCGGCCCCCTGGGGAGAGACTCGTGCCTTCCGGAGTCTAGAACACCGAATAGATCGCCGGAGCGAGAACGCTGCCCTCGAGAAAAAATGCAAGGGCACTCATTGCCATGAGAACAAATATGACCGGCGCCAACCAATACGACTTCTTTTCCTTGAGGTACATCGAGAATTCTGTGATCAGGCAATAGTAGTCGTGTACTTTTGTTGTGGTATGCATTCAGCCCTCCCTAGTGATAACGGTTCTTGATGACACTGACGTTCTCTCTGTGATGGTCTATGACTCAACGAGTGAAACAGGACGCTTTTCCCTCCGCGCGGCCGACCAGGCGCTCGCATACCTGCAGCCTTCTCTAAACACGATGAACGAGATGATAGCGCCTGGATAAAACCAGAATCCGCCGAACCGTGACGTGATCCCGCCGCAAATCAGCGCGACGATCATGGATGTGAAATCAGCCACAGGGCCAAGGGGCTCGAATACCTGCATGTGTCTGGCGTTTGTCAGGAGGCCGTCTTTGCGAACCGTTTCCACCTGCCAGGGCCGTTTCTCATAGGGTTTCAGGGGAGCGGTTTGGGGAACGCCTGGCGCGGCCGTATCCTTCAGCACATTGTCGTCGCAGGCATCGATGCAGGCATAGCACTTGATACATTCGGTATTCGTGACTTTTCCGTCGAAATGGAAGATCTCACGGCTGACGTCGATGCCTTGCGGGCAGGCATTGCTGCAATCGCGGCAGCCCGTGCACTGGGCCACACGCGTGATTTTGGCTTGTACCGGGGAGATGTTCATGAGAGGGACCATCATCGGAGCGTAGGGGCACAAGATCCGGCAAAATGCACCCTGTCCGTAGCGCAGATTCATCACGACGCTCATCGTGAATTGGATGAACACTGCCAGGCCAAAGGCGAGCAAATAGTCGTTCCAGGTGGGATTGATGTCAAAATTGAAGAACGCGGAGTTTTTTGCAAACGCCTTACCTTCGTAACCAGGCAAATCTGCAATTGGCGCGGGCGCCATCACATTGACCTTGGGCGTGAATCCGACGTTGTGAAGAAGAATGATGACCGGTAAGAGCAATACAAACAACGCTCCTATCCTCAAGAGCCAGCGATGCGGGGTATTGATCAGTACATTTTTTTCACGCAGCTTCAAGTATTGGCGTACCTTGAGTTTGCGCAGAATCCAATCAGCGAACTCGATCGCCCCGCGCATGTGGCAGACCCAACCACAGAACCCGCGCCCCCAGATCAGAATTGAGCCTAAGATGAGGATGACCATGATGGATGCGGCGTTGATCGTTCCTTTGGCGAGAGAAGGGACCCCCATCATCGCAGTCTTGCCCCAAATTTGGATGCCGAAGACATGCCAGGAAATCAGATGAAAGGCGATATAGGCATGTACCGATGCCAAGGCGATCATTCGATACCGGTGCCGCGTGGTGGGGGCGACCTGCGCAGGAGCGTGAACCTTACAGGAACCGTGGGACTCTTCTTTGCGACGGTCGATGGTGATGAGCTGGACTGGCGGGGGCTGTAGAGAAGCGGCAACCTTCATATTCGTGCTCCTCAAAGCGGCTCGGTTTTGGATGAACTCGGGTGTCTTGCGACTCACTTTCTATTAGGAAGTGTAGGGCAGAGAGGCACTTTCGACAATTCCGCTGAGGGAGTACCCCCAAAGGCATGGCCGTCGGGAGGCCTCCTTCGCTCGATCTGCAGGGGCTAAACCGCTATACACGGACCGCCCTCCGACGCCACGCGCGGACGGCCATCTATTCCTTGTCGATTCAAGGCGTTCTGGTGGAAAGGTATGGACCCCCCTCGGCCCCTGCGGGTATATAGTGCTGAATCAGGTGTGTGTGAAAAGTGCCACACCCCCAAGGCAGTGGACTTCAAACAGGTATCGAGCAACGTCAGAAAAATTGAATCCTCCGCTGTGGTTGACGCGAAGTGGGCGCTCGAGCAGTTCGATGAACGATGGTGGCGACACCAGCAACCGCATCGCACCATTCCTGAGGTCTCCTGTCGGCAGGCGCAGTGCTCTCTCTGATGTGTTGGGAGATAGCGCGTGCGCACCTGGACGACCAGACATGCATGAAGGCTGTTCAGCCGGACCCGGCTAGGCGAAAATCCGGCTGGTTTAAAGCAGCGGCCAAAGCGCTGACCAGGGCCACCGTGGGGAATTGGAAAGGAAGGGGGAAGCACTATGTCGGCTGACATCTCACGAGAGCAGAAGAACGGGAAGCGGCTGACGGCCTATTCGCTGAATCTGCCGGGACGAGTCTATGGCAGCGCGATGCCCTTCGGCCTCTATGATCCCGAAGGGACGTTGTTGCCGGAGTTCCGAGCTGCTTGCATCCACAGCGTGGTGCTGCTGGCTGAGCCGGACGAATGCCGGGAGAAGACGGGGCGGGATCTGCTCGCGATTTATCGTGGTGAGGGACTCGCGGTGTTGCCGTTGCCGATTCCGAACTATGGCATTCCCGTCGATGGCGGTGTGTCCGACGTGCTGAAGCAGGCGCATGAGCAGGCTGCGCAAGGCCAGAATCTGCTCATCCATTGTTCCGCCGGGCTCGGCCGTACGGCGCTGTTTGCGACGTTGCTCGCGCGATCAGTCCTGGGACTTTCGGGACCGGACGCGCTGGCCTGGCTGGGACGCCATCAACCGGGCGCGCTGCTCACACCCGCGCAAATCATGCTGATCATGGCGTGAATAGCCGGAAGACGCGCCGCCACCGATCGCCTATTTCTTCGTCCTCACCGTGTACATCTCGACCGTTTCCCGAATCTTGACCCACTTCTCCCAGCCGTAGCCTTTTGCCGTGGTCCGGATCGTTTCCCTCGCGCCTTCGATGGCCCTCCGCAGTTGCTCCTTGTCTATGGTGGACGCGTGGCGAATCATGATCTGCAAGGTCTGCGGATCGGCCAGCACGATGTCGAGCGAGTAGGGACGGTCCGGCGTGGCTTCGCGCCGAAGGCCGGCCCTCGTGACCAATGCCAGCCATTCGCCTTCCGTCGGCGTATAGGGCGCGACGCCAGGACGGCCTGGTGCCACTTGTGTCTCCGTTGTCGCGGTTTCTTCCCTGACCGTTTGACATTGATTGTCGCTACAGGCCTTGAGGCGCACCCGCCGATTGTCCAGACAGCTGTTTCGATCGCCCGCGCTGATGGCATTGTCGAGGCATTTGCGCACCTCTTCTTCGGCTGCGTAGAAACAATCGGAACAGGGGCTTTGGGCAGACACAGGCGTGCTGAGCAACAGCAGGACAGGCAAGGCAGACAACAGCCGTCGGTTCATGATCGGACCTCCCGTACCCATCCTCTACGCCACTCACGGCGCGATTTCAATCATGTCATGCGCTGCATGATCAGGCCACCTTGCTCACGTGGCACAACGCGCTCGCTTGCAATCATCCGTGACGAGGTCGCACACTGCCCCGCGATGGCGGTAGTCGGTCACGCACTCAGGTAAGGAGCATCAAGTATGTTGAACGCTGAGGTCCTGGCGGCGGTGTTGGAATTCCGGCGGAAGCGTAATTGGGAGCAATTCCACAAACCCAAAGAACTCGCTGCCGCCATCGCCGTCGAGGCCAGTGAACTGCTGGAAGTCTTTCAATGGAAAACGCACGAAGAAGTGGCGATGCTGCTCGAGAGCCCGTCACGAGAACGGGTCACGGACGAGATCGCCGATGTGGTCGTCCTTCTCTCGTATCTCTGCCACGACCTTGGCCTGGATGTGAATGAGGCGGTGCGTGCGAAATTGCGGAAGAACGAGGCGAAGTATCCGGTGGAGAAGTCGTACGGGAACGCCCGGAAATATGATGAGTAACGGGCCGGGCTGCAGGCCCCGCATTCATCAAGTCGCGGAGCCTGCGGCTCAAGGCTAGAGAAAGCAGTGACGCTCATACGGCAGCGGCGACCTCTTCCCACTCATACTCGCCGACGATGTCGCGACCATGGGTCACTTCGAGAATCCCGATGTAGATTCTCTGCGCCCCTCTGGACCAGTGGGCGTTCAAGGGGAGGCCGCGGAATGCCGCCTCGGCGGCTTTGCGTTCGTCATGTGTGAGCAGACTCTCATCGATTGGCATGATGCACCTCATCTCGCTTTGTTCTCTTTTTCGCGTCTTAGGCCGCTTGATCGGGAGGCGTCAGGCGCGTGAATTGGATGCGTGTCCCTGCGGTGAGCAGGCTCGACACGGGTAGCTTCATGAACTCGCGGGCGGACAATGGCCAGACACCATCTTTGTCCTGCGTGGGCCGTGGCTGTGCGGTGCGACGAACCGGGCGCTGTACCTGCTGTTTCATGATGGCCTCCCTGTGTGATGAAGACTGATCACCCTGCCTGTATTGTGTTCTACCGCCTGTCGTGGAAAATCTGGACTAGCGGAATCCCTGGGCCCTGCAGGGCATTGCCCTAGTCAGTCAGGCCGCCATCTCATTGAACCATGCGGCCGGTGTCCGACGATAGGGCGTATGAACGAACGGGTAGGTCCTGAGGGAGTCCTGGCCGACGCAAAACTTGTCTTTGTTTGACGTTTCCGGAGCACCGCGATAGAAACGACTTCAGCAGCACGCTTCGACGAATCCGTTATTCCGTACTAGATAAGGACGAGCATTCACCGATTCACACCGCTCCCCTCCATCGGTCACGCTCCGCCTTCACCGCCCATGGACTATCGCCGCGCTCCCCGGACAGATGCGTTTACGCAAGGGTGCCGCGATCTGTTGCGGACCTTCACCTATGAAGATGTCCTGGCGTGCCTCTGCTACGCCGCGCCCCTGCTATTCATGATCGGTCCGTCGGCAGTCCTTGCCCGGGAGCCGCTGGCCAGTATCCTCTTCCACAGCGCGATCGGCTTTTCATTGAGCGCCGTGATCCACCGCATCGGCCACGCGCTGCTGGCGCCTTTGCCCAAGGGGCCTCATGTTATCTTTTTCAGCCGGACCCGGCGGCTTCCTATGCGATTGACCCTGAGCCGGTTCGTCTGGCTCCTCGAAAGCGTGGTCGCGCTGGGCCTGTTCTGTGGCGTGCTTGCGAAGCATTGCTGGCTCGCCGGGGGTACGGACATGCTCGTGGCCGGATGGGTCCTGTTTCTGGTGGGGGGCGCATTGTTTTTCCTGCCGGTGCGCCTCGTGAAGCTTTGGGAGATCCGGTACTATCCCGCAACCTCGCTCGTCGGTCCGTCCGATGACGTGATTAATCAGTCGCTCTCCGGACTGCCCCGGCTGTTCAAGTAAGTCCGGCTTAGTGCTCCTCGAGCGCCGACACCTTCGTTGCATCTTGCTCCTGCCCCTTTCGTCCGGTACGATGCCGCCCACATTCATGCGGGAGGGCATCATGGCGAACATTACTGAAGTCGCTCCGGACCTGTTCCGTATTACAACGTTCCTCGAACCGTTTAATCTCCAATTCAGCCAGTTTCTGGTGCGCGACGAGCAGCCATTGCTGTTCCACACCGGTCCGCGCGCGCTGTTTGCCGAGGTGAAGGCGGCCGTGGCCTCGCTGATCGACGTGCGCACGCTCCGCTGGATCGGCTTCAGCCATTTCGAGGCCGATGAATGTGGCTCGCTGCCGGAGTGGCAACAGCTTGCTCCGCAGTCGGACGCCGTCTGCAGCCTGGTCGGGAAATTGGTCAGCGTGGATGATTGCCTGGCGCTCCGGCCGGCAAAGGGCATGGCGGATGGAGACGTGCTGCAGACGGGAACGTACCGGTTTCAGTTTCTCGCCACGCCGCATGTGCCGCATTGTTGGGAATCGGGCCTCCTGTTCGAAGAGACCCGGCGCACGCTGCTCTGTTCCGATCTGTTTCATCAGGCAGGCAATGGTGAACCGCTTACCCAGTCGGATGTCGTCGGGCGCTGCCGCGAGGTGCTCATGGAGTATCAGCAAGGTCCGCTGGCCAACTACATGCCCTATTGCACGTTGACGGATCCCACGCTCGCCCGACTCGCGGCGTTGAAGCCGAAAACCCTCGCGACGATGCATGGGTCGGTCTATGCGGGCGACGGGGCGCAGGCGCTGTACGATCTGGCTCAGGTCTTCCGCGAGGTCCTCGGGGGCGGAGCGCCCGTCACAATGCCGACTCGATGAACCCTTTTTCATGCTGAACTAATCCATTCCTCATCTAGCCGGCTTAGAGTGAGGCCAGGTGAGCCGGAAGAGACGCCACCCGGCCGCTATGGAGGACAGGCGTCGAGTCGGGGGCAGAGGAGGGAGATGCAGCCATGAAAGACGTGACCACATCCGTATCGCTGGTTGAACGCACTCGCAAGCCGGCAGGGAGAAAGCCGCTGTCACGCGGGCTCTCGGACCTGGCCGGCTGGTTGTTTACCGTCAATGCCGAAGGCTGGAGTCGGCGGGCACAGTTTTACGAACGCCATCGCGACTATTTCCCGCGCTTGGCCTCGAGTCCGTTCGTCGAGCGCTGCCGCGAGTTGGAGGCGGCCTCTCGCGAAGTCGCCGGGTTGTTGTTCGCGCTGCCGCCTAGGGTCGACCTGGTGCCGGTCCGGGTGTCGGTCTCTCGGATCAAATAAGTGCCGGCGATTCTAACTGCGTACCGTTCCTCATCGGATTCCAGCATTGAATCTGTGCGGCTGACAGCTTACGCTAGACCATTCGCTGTCAGCCTGTTCAGAAAGGGGAACGGTATGTTGGTTTCTCGAATCCTTCTCCCGCTGGCACTGGTCGGGTTTGTCGGCTGCGCGGGCACGGCCCCTCCGGTTCGCACCAACAGCGGCGCTCATCCGCCGCAACTCGTCGATGTCATTCCGCCTGATCAGCCGTTCCAACGCCATATGGTCGATCTCGATGGCCTGCACCTCAGCATTCTGGAGGCAGGGACGGGCGATCCGATCATCTTCGTCCATGGCGTGGTGACGACGAGCAATATCTTCCCGAAATATGTCGGTACCTATTCACCGGAATTTCGTGGGGTCGCGGTAGACCTGCGCGGGTACGGCGATTCGGAAAAGTCGGCGACCGGCTATTCCATCCCGCAGTTTTCCAATGACCTCATCAAACTGGCCGATGCACTGCAGATCAAGAAGGCGGTATGGGTGGGTGTGTCGATGGGCGGCATGATTTTACAACGGCTGGCCCTGGATCATCCTGAACGCGTTCGGGCCTTGGTGCTGGTGTCCACGACCGATGGGGCGATGATCCTGGACAAGGACATTCCCACGATCGGCGCTCCGCGTGACTATCGCGAGGTCTCAAAGAATATGATCGTCGAGAGCTTTCCGGCCGGTACGCAAGCGAAGCTGTACCAGCCTCTGCT